>OLXE01000022.1_pt1 | contig 123293 bp, 102 predicted proteins | sample 1644571 | NCBI WGS metagenome assembly OLXE01 (sample SAMEA103958161, study PRJEB25191) | human gut metagenome | biome: human-associated habitat [ENVO:00009003]; feature: intestine environment [ENVO:2100002]; material: feces | place: Germany | collected 2013/2015
TTTTCGGCGGGTTGCCCTGTGGCAACACTTCGCCCATGCTTGCTTCCCTCAAGCGCTCCGAGTGACGATGGTGACGATGGTGACGGTCTTTCTGGGATACCCCACCCCGATAATTGAGTTATGTCAATATCATCGTCACCACCGTCACCATCGTCACCATAGAAGTTCAAAAGGCGAACCTTGTTTTTTCGATGAGTTTTATAGCGAATGCCTTTCGGCTCGAACACTTTATCGAAATACTTCGCCATGTTGTAGGTGAACTGATTTGGCTTGGCATCTTCAATACCCACTGCTGCAAGCAACTCAGATGCCGTTCCCTGCCAGTTTCCGACACTTTCGATGTACTTTGCCGCTTTCCACAAGTAGTCCGGCACAGCCTTGATCTCTCGTTCCTCTGCGGTTTCTTCATCTTCCAAAGTCCAGATGCAATTTCCCTCCCGCAAATGCAGCGTTCTATCGTCCATATCGCGTCCGGTAAGCAAAATATCAGCAGTTTGGCTCATTCGCTTGCGCTGCATAACCCAGCTTGTATCTGCCACACCCATAAGCCCCGTGGAGCCTGAAATCTGGTCAAACGGATCAGCCGCACTCTGCTTACGCAAGTGGTGAATCAGCAAAATGCAGATGCCATACTTGTCAGCAAGCTTTTTCAATGCACCGGCCTCCTTATAGTCGTTCGCATACATTCCACCGTTTCCATCGCTTACACGCACTTTTTGAAGTGTATCTATGACAATCAAGCCAACATCGCGGTATGTATGAATCAAAGATTCTACCTGTTCTTCTAAGCCCTGTCCGATGCTGGGGCATTCTGTTTGGAGAATCAGACGCTCTGGGGCATCTCCGCCGTCGATAAGCTGAAAAATGCGGTTTTGCAAACGATTAAATGTATCTTCCAGCGAAAAATAAATCACGGTGCGTGGCTCTATTTCTCGATTCCAGACAGGATTACCCTGCGCGATCTGCAAACACAGCCACAAGGTCAGCCAGCTTTTGCCCGCCTTGCTGGGGCCTGCGAACAGCGCCAGTCCTGCCGGGAGCAGACCGGGAACAATCCACTTTACGGGCGGCAGCGGCGTTGAGAGGAGTTCTTCTGCGGTAATAGATTTCGGAAGTTTCGTAAAAGTCATTTGCATCATCCCTTCTTGTTTGATATATATCTATTATCTCATAGTATCGTAATTTTGTGTGTAGTAAGTTTTACTCTCTAGTGTTAAGTTGTACGGCTCACGCTGCCCCACAGCCCCACAAACGCGCCAAACGGCGGTTTTGCGGGTGATGTCGCGTCCGTGTGCGACGCGGAGTATCTGCCCCACACGGGGCAGATTTGGGCGAGATGTGGGAGTGAATCAGATTTGATTCACTTTTTCGATTTTGTACTCAAATAGTGAATCAGTTCTGATTCACTTCGGCGGTCCGCGTGCGTATTTCGCACAGTTCGTCTGTTTTGCGTTTGTCATATACTCACATCCTTTCTTGATTTTTTCTGTTGCCTTGTGTAACCCTTTTGAATACACTTTCCGGGGGAGAAAAAAGAGCCCGGAGAGCCTTACCGATTTCGGTAAGACCCTCCGGGCTCGTATATATTTTCTCTGTTCTATCCGGGTATAAGGGGACACTTTTCCCGCAAATTTTGATGTGAATTCAACAAAAGTCAAATAATACGTGTAATAGCGTCAATCACGCGGTTATGTAAATAATAAAAGAAACCGTGTACATCAAAATAAATGCTGAAGAAAAATGTCTGATTTGCCGCTTGCCCCCAGACTTGGGAACATAATATCATTGCAGATAATACAGCGGGAACATCATCGGCAGCACAAGGATGGACATCATGCAGAGCAGCGCCGCCAAGGGTGTGCCGCATTTTAAGTAGTCCTTCAGCTTATACCCGCCCGGCTCGATGATCATGATCTGGCAGGGCGCGGCCATCGGGGTCATAATGGAAATGCAGCTGGCGGTGATAACACCCACCACGGCAGCGCGCGGGTCAAGCCCCATCTTAAGACAGGCAGATGTGACGAGAGGAATAAAAATCGTCAGCGTGGCAAGGTTCGACATGACCTGCGTCAGCACAAACGGCACAAGGAAGAATACAGCCATAATCAAGTAGGTATTCGTCGTACCGCCCAGGATTTTGATCATCCAATCCGCCACAACATCGCCGGCGCCTGTTTTCTGGATGGCATCGGACAGCGCCAGCACGCCCGCAAACAGGAAGATCGTCGGCTGGTGGATGGATGCCAGCGCCTCCTTCTCGCTCAGCACGCCCGTCAGCACCAGCAGCACTGCGCCAAGGCAGGCGGTCAGGTACATTTTGATGCCGATGGCATTTTCCAGCAGCATCAGGGCAATCGTTGCCAGAATGATGATCATAGCCAGCTTTTGCTTGGCGGGGCTGATTTTTTCGCTGCCGGTCTGCCCCGATGTGCCATCCGAGAACTTCCCGTTCGGAATATCAGGCATAAGCTTGTAGCCGACAAAGGTCATGTACAAAATCGCTGTTGCCAGCATTGGAATGCGCGCCACGGTAAAATCCCAGACATGCAGCGGGTTGGGCGCACCGGCTTTCATCATAACATCGTTCCACGCCATATTGCTGGCGCCCTGCCCCATAAAGGTCATCTGGGTGGCAATGTTGGCGCACGCCATCGCCGGGTACAGCAGCTTACTGCGGCTGGTGCCGATGTCGTTGGCAATGCCCACCAGCAGCGGGATCATAATGGCTGCCGTTGCCGTGGCGCTGGTGATGGCACCCAAAAACGCCGCCGCTGCGCAGGACAGAAAAATCAGGATCCGCTGGTTGTCCTTGTAGCGCACGACAAGGCTCTGCGCCTTGTCAATGAGAACGGTTTTCGTCAGCCCTGCGCCAATCACAAACATCGCCACAAACATAACGATATTCGTGTTGATAAACCCGCCGAACGCCTCGGCAGGGGTCATTACGCCTGTTAAAATCAGCGCCAGAATGATGCCGGATGAGATGACGGCAAATGGGATTTTGCCGCTGACAAACGCAAGGATCGTCGCCAGCAGAATGAGCAGAGTAATCTCCAATGGGGTCATAGAATTCCTCCCGGAAACACAAAGGGACGCCCCGCACGAATGCGAAGTGTCCCTTTGTGCGTTTATGGCTGTATAGAGAAATAGTGAATGGCTTATTTGATGAAGCTGACGTGCTTGCAGATTTCCTCGATGGCAGCGTCCTTCTTTTTGTTGAAGTCAACCTTGTTCTTCTCGAACAGGTTGTCGCCATTGGCGTCGATGGAAACGATCAGCGGACCAAACTCCTTGACCTTGCAGCACCAGAGCGTTTCGGGCATACCCAGCTCGTCCCAGTGATGCTCGACAATGCGCTGTACCTCGGTTGCGGCGACAACGGCGCAGCCGGCGGGGAACACGCAGTGGATGGCGCCGAACTCCTTGCAGGCGCGCTCGGTGTTGGGACCCATACCGCCCTTGCCCACGATGACGCGGACACCGGTGTGCTGGGTGAACTCATACTCGAACTTCTCCATGCGCATCGAGGTGGTGGGACCGACAGAAACCATCTCGTAGGCATCGTCCTGACCCTGAATGGGGCGGACAATGGGACCTGCGTGGAAGATGGCCTTGTTGCGGATGTCGTAGGGCAGCTCACGACCGCCCTCGACCAGGCGGCGGTGCGCCACGTCACGGCAGGTCATAAGATCGCCGTCGAGATACACGATGTCACCAATTTTGATGTCAGCCAGATCCTCGGCGCTGACAGGCGTGACCAAAACCTTTTTACCGTCTCTGATTTCTACCATTACAGTTGCACCCCCGAATGAGTCGTTACAGTTGCGTTCAAGTCTTTGTCAAATACCACGTGACCGCGGCGGTGGCTCCAGCAGCCAACGTTGACGGCAACGCCGATGGTGGACGGATGGCGGGCGGTGTTCTCGATATGCACGCCCATGACGGAGTTCTTACCACTCATGCCCTGGGGTCCCAGACCGATGGAGTTGATGCCGTCCTCCAGCAGCTTCTCCATCTCGGCAGCGCGCGGGTTGGGGTTGTGGCTGCCCAAGGGGCGCATCAGCGCCTTCTTGGAGAGCAGCGCGGCGGTTTCCACGCTGGTAGCCACGCCGACACCGACGAGCAGCGGGGGGCAGGCGTTCAGACCGTAGCTGGTCATCTGGTCCAGGACGAACTTGGTCACGCCCTCGTAGCCCATGCCCGGCATCAGCACCATCGCCTTGCCCGGCAGCGTGCAGCCGCCGCCTGCCATGTAGGTGTAGATTTCGCAGTGGTCGTCATCGGGTACGATGTCCCAGAAAACGGTGGGCGTACCCTTGCCGACGTTGCGCTTGGTGTTCACTTCGTCGAAGGTTTCCACGCTGTTGTGGCGCAGGGGTGCGGCGAAGGTAGCGCGGACGACGGCCTCCTTCAGCAGAGCCTCCAGCTCACCCATCAGCGGGAAGTTGACGCCGCACTTTACCCAGAACTGCAGCACACCGGTGTCCTGGCAGCAGGGGCGGTTCAGGTCAACAGCCAGCTTCTGGTTGCGCGCCATCGTGTCATAGATGGCGGTTGCCAGCGGGGTGGTCTCCTGCTGACGCAGCTCCTGCAGCTTAGCCTCGACATCGTCGGGCAGCTTCTTGCCGACATAGGCAACGAATTTCGCCATCTTGTCGGTCATGAGTTCAACACTTTGTTCTTTGGTCATGATTGGATGCCTCCTATGTAAATTTCAAATGTTTGTTTATGAGATCATGCGGGGAAGAACGGATACGCTACCGGCAGGATCACCATGCAGATGATAAAGCTGACGAGGATCAGCGGCAGACCTGCCTTGACGTAGTCGATAAATTTGTAGCCGCCGATGCCGACAACCATTGTATTGGCGGGCATACCGATCGGCGTTGCGTAGGCACAGCTGCCTGCAATGACCGTGGCAATGACCACCGCGCGGGGGTCTGCGCCCAAGCCCTGCGCCAGCGACACCGCGATGGGAACCATCAGCGCCGTGGTGGCAGTGTTGGACATAAAGTTGGTCATTGTGCAGGTGATGACAAAGATGACGACCAGCAGGATCAGCGGGTGGACTTCGCTGCCCATGGCTCCAATCAGCGTATCAGCAATCAGGCTGCCCGCGCCGGTATGCTCCAGCGCCGTTGCCAGTGCCAGCGAACCGCCAAAAAGGAACACGGTCTTGAGGTCGATGGACTTCAGTGCCTCTTTTTCGCTGATGACACCGGTCAGGATCAGAATGATGGCGCCAACCGATGCGGAAACCTGCAGCTTGATGCCGATCTGCTTTTCAAACACCATCGCAAGAATGGCGATGACCAGCACAGCCAGCGACATATACTGCTTCCACTTGGGAACGTCGGAGTAATCCCTGACAGCGAACTGGTCATCCTCCAGCGATGCCGCGCCGCTGTTTTTGGGCAGCAGCTTGTAGCCGAACAGGGCGAAGAAGAGGATGCCCGCCAGGAGCATAGGACCGCCGACGATCAGGTACTCAAAGAAGCTCGTTTCGATGCCCAGCTCGTTCAGGGCGCTGACGCCCATCAGGTTGCCCGGCGCACCGATGATGGAGATGTTGCCGCCCAGTGCCGCCGCAAAAACCAGCGGCATCAGCAGGTGGCTGCGGCTGTAACCGCTCTCGGCTGCAATGCCGACCACCACCGGGATAAGCACCGCCGCGCTGCCCGTGTTGGAGAGGAACCCGGACATAAGACCGGTGATGACCATGATGGCGATGATGAGCTGACGCTCCGATTTGGCGAACTTGGTGACCAGACCACCGATTTTGTTGGCCATGCCGGTTTCAAACAACGCCTGCCCTACCACGAACATGGCCACGCAGAGGATGACATTGGAATCGACGTACCCGGCGAACGCCTGCTTGGGTTCCAGCACGCCGGTTACGCAAAGGCCCACGGAAACAATCGTGGCTGTCAGGCCCAGAGGAATCTTTTCCAGCACGAACATAATGACTGCGAATGCCAGAAAGCAGAGGGTGATAACTGTGGGATTCACTGGATGTTGCCTCCTTCTTTGCTCTAATATTTAATATTGTATCCAATTTGCAAGGAAATCTATCATCCGGATGGGCCCATGTCCAGGTTTTTCACGGGGAGGCCGTTCCGGCTGCCCCGATGGATACGGCGGTTTGCGGCAGCAAGGAGAGGAGGTCTGCCGCAAACCAATCTGTGAAACGCCGAGAGTGATAATTGATTTATGATATTGTATCCAATCGACAACTAGAGAATACACCCATTGACCGAAAATGTCAATAGGGTGTTTGGAAGTTTGTCGAAACTGCAAATTTTTCCGTTATGGTTTTGTGCAGGATGAACAACGCGGGCGGTTTTTGCACCCTTGTAAGGGCGAACATCCGGCTTTCCTTACGCCGTCAATCACTCCGCCCTCAAATGCGTCAGCACATTTTCCAAGCTGCGCATGATGTGGGATTCCATCAGATTGCCCGCCAGCACCTCATCGCGGGCTTTCAGCGCGTCCAGAATCTTGTAATGCTCGTTCATACTGATTTCAGCGTAGTGCTCCTGCGTCACCTTGTGACCCATGGACAGACCGTTCCACAGACTCGACAGCAGTTCTTTCATGGCGTCGTTGTCTGCGGCGGTCCAGATCGCCATGTGGAACGCCTGGTTCTGTGCGCTGTACCCTTCACTGTCATTCTGCGCCAGCGCGGATGCGGCCTGTACATAGGCCAGCTTGATAGGCCCGATGTCGGCCTTTTTGCGGCATACCAATACCACGGCGGCGTGTTCCAGCGCGGCGCGGGTCTCGTAGTGGTCGCGCAAGCGCTTCTCGTTCATACCCAGCACGATGGCTCCGCGGTTGGGGCGCAGCTCAATCAGCCCCTCCCGCGCCAGCATCTGGAATGCCTCGCGGATCGGCGTAGACGACACGCCCAGCTGGGCGGCGGTGTCCTTCAGGGTCAATTCTTCGCCCTCGGCAAACTGGTGGCTTAAAATAGCTTCCCGCAGTGCCGCCGCCACACGGTCGCGGGCGGGCAGCATCTGGATGGGATTTAATGGTGCAAGGCTCATACGACAAGCTCCTTTGCGGTCTGTTCGGTCAGATCATCATAGTAACGGCGGATGTGCGGTGCGGTATCCTTCCCCACCGTGAACGCCTCGGCAATGGCGCGGTTACGCTCGATCAGTGCGGCGGGTTCAGCCGCCCCCAGCGCCTGCGCGGCGTCCAACAACCCTTGCCGCTGGGTGAAAAAGCGCTGATACAGCGTTGGATTGTCCAGCACCTCGGCGGCTGCCAAATGGAACTCCGCATCGCACGCCGGGTCGGGCAGCCCCTTTTCCCGCAGGGCGGTGTCTGCCAGCGCGAACAACTCGCACTCCATAGCCGCCAGCACGGCAAAGCTCTGCCGCAGACGCGCAGCAGTCACCCCCACCACCCGCACATGGCGGTTGGGCAGGCGCTCCAGCAGCCCCTCGTTTTGCAGCTGCTGCATCGCCTCACGCACCGGCAATCGGCTGATACCCAGCTGCGCAGCAATATCCTCCTGCCGCAGCTCGGCACCATCCGGCAGCTCACCCGCGTATATTTCCCGCCGCAGCGCCGCGGCAGCTTGGTCCTTTAAGGAAACAAGAGAAACACTTTTCATCAAGCGCCTCCATATTTGTTGTTCATTAATATTGTATACAAAATCATCCGTTGCGTCAAGTGGCGAGGATCGTATTCTATGTTTCTGCTTTTATGCCCCTCCATGCCTGACCACCATTTGACCACTACTGTGCAGTGGTGCTGCAAAATATCGGAAAAGCCCGTTGTGACAACCAACAACGGGCTTTTTCTTGTTTTGGCGGCCACTGTGCAGAACCAACATAATTTACGTTCCAACGCCAGTCTATACCGTCCTGTCGTAGTTCTCCGACGCCAGGTGCCGGGGGTTCGAATTTCTTCGGGCGCACTTAAAAAGAGGCTGTTGCACAAGGAAAAAATCCAAGTGCAGCAGCCTCCTGTGTTGATGAAGGAGAAACGAAGGGAATATCCAGTTACAGGTTCAGTTCAAACTGTTCCACAGTAATGGTTGCCTGACCGTCTGCAGCAAAGGTGATGCCATCGGCGGATTGCGGGGTGTAGATCCACGCGGTCATCGTCTGCTCGCCATCGTTGACAAAGACCTCCACGCTGTTTTTATCCAGCAGGATGCGAAGCTTGAGAGCGCCGTTTTGGCTGCGCACCTTGCAGCTGCGGGTATGCACAATATCGGCGCGGGAACCGGCACAGCTGCGATCCAGCGTCAGCAGCGAGGTGTAGGGGTCATAGGTCAGGCAGGTGTGATACGCTGCATCGGCTGCCAGCTTGACGGTAAAGCTGCGGTATTCGCCCGCTGCCACGGTGACGCTCAGGTCGGCAATGCGCCCGCCGATGCCAGCCAGCGCCGTTTCATTCTGTACAGTCACATCTTCGTGCAGAGTGCGCTTACCGTGGGCGGCATCCAGCTCCCGAACCGGGGTCTGCACAATGCGCCCATCCTTCAGGTGCAGTTCGCGCGGGCAGATGGTCTGCCCGAACCACTTGCATCCCTGCGGCTTATCCTCGGTGTCCGACCAGGTTTGCAGCCACGCCGTCATCAGGCGGCGCCCATCGGGTGCCTGTGTGGTTTGGGTGGCGTAAAAGTCGATGCCACCGTCCACCAGCTGCACCTGTTCGCGGGTAAAGGTATGGGTTTTCTCATCATAACTGCCGACAAATGCGATCACATTGTGTCCGTTGTGGAACTCACCGGACGGACGCATTTCCATCGGTCCGACCATCAGTACATGCTTGCCGTCCAGCGGGAAAAAGTCCGGGCACTCCCACATTTTGCCGTACACGTTGTTGTTGCGCGCCAGCACGGTAACAAAATGCCAGTCGAAACCGTCCTTGCTTTGGAACAGTACGGCTGCACCGCTGCCGTCCTCGGTCAGGGCAACAGTCACGGCAGAGTAGGTGCCGTCAGCTTCGCGCCAGATCTTCGGGTCACGGAAGTCGAATTTGCTGTATCCTTCAGGCAAATCTTTCTGGGTCAGCACCGGGTTGCAGGCAGGTTTTTCGTAATCCAATCCATCGCCCACAGCAACGCTCTGGGTCTGAATATCCCGCATTTCACCATTCGGCTGCTTTTCGGAAACCACGCTGGTGTACATTAAGAGCTGACGGCCGTCGTCCATTTCGGTGGCCGAGCCGGAGAAGCAGCCGGGGCCGTTATCAGACGGAGAATCCGGAGCAATGGCGCAGGGCAGATACTCCCAATGCAGCAAGTCTGTGCTGACCGCGTGTCCCCAGTGCATCGGACCCCATTGTGTTGCGTAGGGGTTATACTGGTAAAACAGGTGGTATTTCCCATGATAGAAGGAAAAGCCGTTCGGGTCATTCATCCAGCCTACATAAGGGGTCAAGTGGTAGGCAGGGCGCTCTGCCGCAGAAATGGCAGCGCTGTGCTCTTCCTCGTAATCGCGTGCTTTCTGCAAAATTGTACTGCTCATGGATTCCTCCTGGTGAAACTTATTGCTTTGCGTAATAGGCGTCAAGATACTTCTGCATAATTGCCAGATAGTCAGACAATCCGTAGGCTTCCAGTTTGTCGAGGTACTCATTCCACTCAGCATCGGTAGTACCGTTCATGATCCAGTTTGCCTTCTGGGTGTTCATGTAGGTCTGGAGATCTGCCTGAAGGTTGGAAACCTGCTCGGTGTCCTCGGTGCTCATAAAAACATTGGGGTAAACATACTTTTTGTTCATATCCGGGGTGTAAATATCCTTGATCCAGTCCAAACGGTACTGTGCATCGTCCGGGCAGGTGACATAAACGCCGTAGTAATCATCCAGAACCGCCAGAGGACCGCCGACACACTGTGCTTCGCGGACTTCAACGGGGGACGCATCGCCGAGGGGGGCGTGCTTCAGCATCGGCTCGCCCTTATCGTTCGTGGACATTTCAAAGATATTGAAACCGGTTTCATCACCGTAGGTACCCCAGTTGTTCTGGGGAGACTGCAGGGGTGCATACATCTGGTCGAGCCAGGCACAAACCAGCGCGGGGTTCGATGCCTTGGCGGTGACAACACACTTGCCGCGCCCAAAGCCGCTGGTGAAGGAACCGTTCTGCGGGGTGATATTGCGGGTATCGGCAGTCAGTGCGGGCAGGGGTTCCCAATCGGTCAGGTTGTCGATGTTGGCAACATCCCAGCTAAAGCAGACGCCGTAACGACCGGCCTTGCCTTTAGAAACATAGGTGGACCATTCCTGCGTAAAGCATTCGGGGTCAATGAGGTTTTCAGAATACAGCTTGTGCAGCCAGTCAAGACCTTCACGGTAGCCCTGCTGAGTGGCCGCGCAGATAACCTTCAGGTCATCCGTGACGGCAATGTGGCGATCCTTATCGGCATCACCATAGCCCTCACCAAAGCCGTTGATCAGGATACTGGGGTCCTGGTCACCGTTGTTGACAATGCAGGACATCGGGATGATATCACCCTCAATGCCAAACTCACTCTTGATGGCATCCGCGTTGTCACGGAAAGCGATCAGTACCTGTTCAAATTCATCCACCGTCGTCGGCATCTCCATACCCAGGAAATCCAGCCACTTCTTGTTGATGAAGCTCATATTTCCCACCGTCTGGATCGCCGTCTTTTCAGCGCCCAACTGCTCGATCCACGGCAGCGCCCAGATATGTCCCTCGGAATCTGTACACATGGTACGGTACTCCGGGTACATCTCAAAAACCTTCTTGAGGTTGGGCATATTGTTGTCGATGTAGTCCTCCAGATTGACAATAACGCCCTGATCTGCGTAGCGCAGCAGGTCACTGTCGCTGAAATCTGCCGTAAAGACAAAATCCGTCAGAGTGCTGGGGTTGGACATATTCAGGGTGATTTTATCGCTCCACTGGTCAGCCTGAATAGCCGTCCAGTCGATATGTACATTGGTGGCTTCCTCAAGACGTTTGAAAATGGTACGGTTGTTCGGATCGGATTCACTGCCGACCGGATAGCTTGTCATACCGGTAAAGGTTACCTGCTCCGCCAGAGGAAACGAAACGGTACCGGTAACATCTACATTGGCACCCGAATCTTTTCCGCCTCCGGCACCGCCGCCGCAGGCGGCCAGCATCATAACAGCGCTCGCCAAAGCGCCCATTTTGAGGAAATTGCGGCGTGAAATCAATTTTTTCATTGCGTTTTTCTCCTTTTTTAATATTGCGGCCGGGAAATCCCGGTCGAGTTTTCCTAACGATCAGCCCTTGACGGAGCCCGCCATAATGCCTGCATCAAAATACTTTTGGAAGAAGGGATACATGACCAGCAGCGGCAGGCTGGAAATGATAATGGTTGCATACTTGAGCAACTCGGCCATTTTTGCGCGTTCAGCCGTGCTTTGAATATCGGCAATCATACCGGATTCGGGCTGGCTTTGGATCAGGATAGAGCGCAGCACCAACTGCAGGGGCTGTTTGGAGGCACTGTTCAGGTAGATCATCGCGTCAAAATAGCTGTTCCACATAGCGACAAACTGCCAAAGAGCAAGCACCGCCACTACCGGCATACAAACCGGCAGCAAGATATTAAAGAAGTAGCGCATTTCGCTGGCACCATCAACATCGGCTGCCTCACGAAGCTCACGCGGGATTCCCTGATAGTAGGTACGGGCAATGATCATATTCCAGACGCTGAATGCACCCGGCAGGATAACCGCCCACATGGAATCCAGCAGACCGATATTGTTGATGAGCAGGTAGGTAGGGATCAGACCGCCGTTGAAAAACATCGTGATAACGAATAAGGTGTTGAAAAATTTCTTGCCCTTGAAGTCCGGCAGCGACATCGGATAGGCTGCCAGCATCGTGACGGCAACGGAAATGACGGTAAATATAACCGAATAAAGAACAGCGTTTTTGAAGCCGACCCATATCTGTTTGTCCGAGATGACGCGCTCATAGGCATCCAGGCTCCATTTGCTGAAGTCAAAGGAAATGCCCTTGTTTTGCAATGTGACGGGATCCATGAACGAAGCGATCACAATGTAAACCATCGGCACAATAATGGCGATGAGAAACACAGCCAACAGTGCATAGCCGCAGTAGAGGATGGCTTTGTCTTGTTTGGTATAGATCTGCATTCCAGACTTTTTCTTAGACATAGCGGGCACCTCCTTACAAGCCTTGCCCATCGTTCATCTTGGCAACGACTTTGTTTACAGCGATAAGCAATATGACATTGATAACTGTGTTGAACAGACCGACTGCCGTTGAAAAGCTGTAATCACCGTCTAACAGACCTTTTTTATATACATAGGTGGCGATGATTTCTGCCGAATCCAGGTTCAGATCCGTTTGCAGGGCGTAGGCTTTTTCAAAGCCGATGCTCATAATGTTGCCTGCCTGCAGGATGAACTGAATCACGACCATATCCTTGATGGCGGGCCATTCAACGGTTCGTATTTGCTGAATCAGGTTCGCGCCGTCCAGCATGGCGGCTTCTTTCAGCTCCTGGCTGGCGTTGGAAAGCGCGGCTGTGTACATAATGGAGGACCAACCCGCGCCCTGCCAGATTCCGCTGATGATGTAAATCGGGCGGAAAGCCTCCGGCAATGTCATAAAGTTGATGCCGGTATGAAACAGCCCATTTACAGGACCTGTGACAGACAGCAGAACGCGCACGATACCGCACAGCACGATTACGGAAATAAAGTTGGGCATATACAGGACAAGCTGTACCTTCTGCTTGATCTTATTGCTTTTAATGCGGTTGAGCAGGAAGGCCAACAAAATCGGAATGGGGAAGCCCCACAGCAAGCCATAGACGCTCAGTTTCAAGGTGTTGATCAAATACCGCATGAAATCCGGCGAGGACAGGAACCGCGAAAAGTTCTTGAACCCGACCCATTCGCTGCCCCAGATGCCCTTGAACGGGTTGTATTTTTGGAAGGCGATCAGTACGCCGCCCATAGGAATGTAGCGGAATACAAGGGTCAGCAATACAGCCGGCATCAGAAATAGCAGGTAGAGCTGCCAATGACGCTTAATGTACACCCATGTATTATGCAGTTTACGGTCAACCGCCATGACCGCGCTTTGGGGTGCAACTGACTTTGGTTTCATGAATCATTCTCCTCCTTTTTGATTTCATTGTACCGTTTCTTCTTTGTTTTACATTTGCACAACATGTTCTGCTCAGACCCCCTTGAATGGTGCATTTGTAAAACCCTGTGATTTATTTATACCATCACCAATCGCAAAAGTCAATGGCGTTTTCCTCGTTTTTAAGCTAATTACGGTACATTCGTGCAGCTGCACAAAAACCAGTGCGCGCGAATGTGCAATATGCTGATTTGCGTTTTTACATTTGACTAATTTGTGCATATGCACTATACTGGTATCAGAAACACAGGAATTTCCCGGACGGAGATACCTACAGAATATAGTAAAGTACATTGCTTACTTATAGAGTGTACAGAATCGAGGCAGGCCATGTCTACCAAAGTCACCATTCAGGATATTGCCAACGAGCTTCAGCTTTCCCGCAATACGGTTTCCAAGGCCATCAATAACACCGGCGTTCTGGCCGATGCCACACGGGAGAAGATCCTGCGCAAGGCTGCCGAAATGGGATACAAGCAATTTTCCTACCTTCCGGTATTTGATGGGAACAGCAACGCCGGGGATGCTTCCATTCTCCCCGTCGATAAGCGGGAAATTGCCATACTGACAACCCGTTTTTTGAATAACTCCCACTTTGCCGCAATGATGTTGGATCGCTTTCAATCAGAACTTCAGCATCTTCACGCCTGTATGACGATCCACCGCATTTCGCCCGCTGAGCTGGCTGCAAAGGAGCTGCCGTCTTCCTTAAACACAGAGCACACGGCAGGCATCATCTGCTTTGAAGTATTTGACTATGATTACGCCCAGATGCTTTGTACGCTGGGCATTCCGCTTCTTTTTGTGGACACACCCGTGACGGAAATGCGCCCTCCGCTGCAGGCTGATCGGCTGTATATGGAAAACCGTATTGAAATTCAGAACATGATGGCGCAGATGGCACAGCGCGGACGAAAACGTATCGCATTTGCCGGGGATAAAGAGCACTGCCAGTCTTTTCATGAACGTTACCTGGCTTACAAAGATGCAGCCGAGCATTTTGGTATGGCAACCGACTGGCCGACCTGCGCAACGCAAAAAGCACAGCCAAACTATTCGGAGTATCTGTATCAGTCGCTGCGCGGTTGCCCGGCCATGCCGGACGCCTTTATCTGCGCCAATGATTTTATAGCAATGGATCTTATCAACGCCTTGCATCGGCTTGGCTATTCCGTTCCGGATGACATCTGGATTTGCGGATTTGATGACAGCCAAGAGGCATCGTATTTTTCACCTCGGCTGACATCCATTCATATTCACGGGCAAATCATGGGGTATGCCGCCGCCAATCTGCTTATAACTCGTATTGAGGAGCCCTCGCTGAATTATCGGACTGTTTATACGGAAACGAATCTGATCCTGCGTGAATCCACAGGAGATTGAGAGGTACAGTATGCGTGACCTGTGGGACAAGCCGTGGTTTTCTTTGCTGACAAAGCTGACATACAGCGCCTATCTGAACATTTTGTGGCTTATATGCAGCCTGCCGATTTTTACGATTGGTGCTTCTACTACGGCGCTGTTTTACTGCACATTGAAAATGGCTGAGGATCGTGATGAGGGTCTTACCCGTATGTTCTTCCGTGCGTTTCGCAGCAATTTCAAGCCAGCCACAAAGCTGTGGCTTATCCTGCTGGCACTTGGCTGCTTTTTGGGCGTCGATGGCTTCGTGTTGAGCCGCCTTTGGAACACCAGTGCATTCTGGACGATTTTGACAGCGCTGGTGATTGGTGCTGCCGTGCTGTACGCCATTGTACTGCTCTACGCATTTCCCCTGCTGGCACGTTTTGAAAACACAACGCTTGGCATTTTAAGGACCTCCTTTGCCGTCGGAGTTCGCTATTTGTTCTGCACCCTGCTGATGGCGTTCATCTACGCTGTCATGGGGTGGATCACAGTTTGCGTATTCGCGCCCGCCTTTCTTTTGGGAATGGGCTTGTGTGCCATGCTATGTTCTTTCCTCTTGGTAAAAATCATTCATCTTATCGGCGGAGATCCCGATGCGGCAGATGAGGAATTGCACGATGAAGAGCGCTGATCTTGCTACCCTGCGCTCTCTGCATGGGCGAAAAAGATGGGAGCACATTTGGGCATACTACAAACTCCCCATCATAGGAATTTTAATCGTTTTGTACATTTTCGGATATACCGCTTATCGGCATTTCACCAAAAGAGAAGCGGTACTGTACGTTAGCCTTGTGAACATTTCAGCCGGTTCTGATTTGACCGGGCAGCTTACTGACGGCTTTGCCCAATATGCGCATCTGACAAAAAAGCAGCAGGTCAATCTGCTGACCGGGCTGATTATAAATGAAACTGCCAATGCAGATGAACAATACGTCTATGCCTCTGAGCTGAAGCTGCTGGCTGCTGTCAGCGCACAGCAATTAGATGTTATTCTAATGGACACCGCTGCGCGAGAGCAACTGCAAGACGAAGAGTATTTTCTTGACCTGCGTACACTGGATGCAGATTTCGGCAGCTTGGATGAATTGTCTGCCGATGGCGTAACGCTGGATATTTCCGACACGCCCCTCATAGCACAAGCCGGCTTCGAGGAATCCGTTTACCTCGGTGTCATTGCAAATGCACCGCACCCGGAGCGCGCAGCTGCCTATATTCGTTATCTTTTGAAGTAGTAAAGCTGCTTCTTTTTGTTCGATACATTCAGCAAGGAGAGATACACATGGATATTGTAACGATTGGTGAAGTTTTGATCGACCTGACCCAGACTGGCAGAGATGAACGCGGCATTCCGCAGTTTGCGGCAAACCCCGGTGGTGCCCCCGCCAATCTAGCGGTTGCAGCCGCCAAGTTGGGCGCACAGACTACCTTTATCGGCAAGGTGGGCGAGGATGCCTTTGGCCGCTATCTGACCGAGGTTTTGCAGGAAAACAAGGTAGACACCCGCTATATGGTCACCGATGCCGACCACCCCACCACCATGGCCGTTGTTTCGGTGGATGCCTCCGGTGAGCGGGATTTCAGCTTCTACCGCAGTGCCAACGCTGATGTGATGCTGTGCAAAGAGGACATCCCGGAGGAAGCCCTGAAAGCAGCCAAAATCGTGCATTTCGGCTCGGTCAGTCTGACCGCCGACCCCGCCCGCACCGCCACGCTGGACGCCGCCGCCCGTGCCAAAAAGCTGGGGGCAATCATCACCTACGACCCCAACTACCGCGCCAACCTTTGGCACAGCGAGGAAGAAGCGATTGCACAAATGAAAGCTCCCCTGCCGCTGGTGGATATCCTGAAGGTTTCGGACGAGGAGCTGCCCCTGCTGACCGGCACCACCGACTGCGAAAACGGCACGGCGCAACTGGCACAAAACGGCATTCGGCTGATTTTTGTCACCTTGGGTGCAAACGGTGTGTTCTACCGCTTTGGAGAGAAAACCGGTCATGTAGCCGGCGTTCCCTGCAAGGTGGGCGACACCAACGGTGCAGGCGACACCTTCTTTGGGGCAGCGCTGTCCAAGCTGTGCAAGGAGGATTTGAACTCCTTGACGGCGGACAAATTGGAAGGCATTCTGGCTTTTGCCAACAAGGCGGCCAGCATCACCACCAGCCGCCGCGGTGCCATCCCCGCCATGCCCACCCTGACAGAAGTGGAGGGCTGACCCATGGCGCAGGAATTTTCCACACGATTTGCCCGCCATAAGGACGAGCTGGAATGGCTGTTCATGGAATTGTACAACAACCGGGAAGGGTTGGCGGTTCTTGAACAGGAGATGGCAGACGCCTACGACGCCCGCAGCGCCGAGCTGAAGGCGCTGGACAAAGCCCGTGCCGCCGACCCGAACTGGTACAAGCGTGGCAATATGTTCGGCATGACGATGTACACCGACCTGTTTGCCGGAAATTTGAAAGAATTGGCAAAGAAGCTGCCCTATTTCAAGGAGCAAAAGCTGACCTATCTGCACCTGATGCCTTTACTGCAGATGCCCCATCCCCACAACGATGGCGGCTATGCGGTGGAGGATTTCGATACCGTAGACCCGGCTCTCGGCACGAATAAAGACCTCGAAAATCTGACCCGTCAACTGCGCAAGGCCGGCATCAGCCTGTGTCTGGATTTTGTTATGAACCATACTGCCAGCACCCACCGCTGGGCCATGGCGGCCAAGGCGGGCGACCCGTGGTTTCAAGCCTACTACCACCTGTTTGATGACCGCACCATCCCGGACCGGTACGAGCAGACCGTGCCGCAGGTATTTCCCAACACCGCGCCCGGCAACTTTACCTGGTGCGAGGAGATGCACAAGTGGGTGCTGACCACCTTCCACGACTACCAGTGGGATCTGAACTACGCAAACCCGGCGGTGTTCGTGGACATGACCAAAAGTATTCTGCATCTGGCAAATCTGGGTGTGGAAGTGTTCCGCATTGACGCTGTGCCTTACATTTGGAAACAGCTTGGCACGACCTGCCGCAATTTACCGCAGGTACATACCATCGTGCGGATGCTGCGCATGGTGCTGGAATGTGTCTGCCCCGCGGTCATCCTCAAGGGCGAAGTGGTCATGGCACCCAAGGAGCTGGCGGCGTACTTTGGCACACCCGAAAAGCCGGAATGTCACATGCTTTACAATGTGTCCACCATGGTCAACCTGTGGGCTGCCTTGGCAAGCCGTGACACCCGCCTGCTGAAGGCACAGCTGGACGCCCTGCACGCCCTGCCGGGCAACTGCTGGTTTGTAAACTATCTGCGCTGCCATGATGATATCGGCTGGGGTCTGGATGAAGCGGCAGAGAACCGTTTTGATATTGACCCCCAAAAGCACAAGGAGTATCTCTACCATTTTTATGCGGGCGATTTCCCCGGAAGCTGGGCAAAGGGCGAGCTGTACAACTACGACCCCGCCACCGGCGATGCCCGCAGCTGCGGCACCACCGCCAGCCTGTGCGGAGTGGAGCAGGCGCTGGAATCGGGCGATGTGATCGCGCTGGACTACGCGGTCCGCCGCGACCTGCTGTTGCATAGCGTCATGGCATTTTTGCAGGGATTTCCGATGCTGAACTCCGGCGACGAGATTGCCCAGCTCAATGGCTGGGATTATAAGTCCGACCCCAATCGGGCAGACGACAGCCGCAACCTGCACCGCAGTGCGTTTAACTGGGAAAACGCAAAACAGCGCACCCAAAAGGGTACGCTGCCGAACAAGCTGTGGCAGGGCATGGAAGAACTGCGCAAAATGCGAGCAGACGAGTGCTTTGCCCCGGATGCGTGGGTAACCACCTGGGACACCCACAACCCCGGCGTCCTGGCACTGGTACGCAAGCACGGCGAGGAAACGCTGGTGGGGCTGTTCAACTTTACCGAGTACCCGGCAGGGGCCGGTCTCGACGCTTTGGGCGGCAGCTACCGTTCCGCAGACGGTCAGCCCGTCTGGCTGGCGGATGTAGAACTGGAACCGTATCAGGCACTGCTCGTGAAGAATGTATAAGCCTTGAGGCAGACATATATCCCCGTTCGGCTGCACCATCCATACAGGTGGTTATGAAATGATTGTCAGGCATTTTACGTTTATGCCTTTTACGCTAGGGCGGGGCGTAGGAGCGAATCAGTTCTGATTCACTTTGGCAGTCCTCGTGCGTATTTCGTACAATCTTTCAGAATTGGTCTAATTAGCAGTTTTCTTCCTTTCCGTGTTGTATCGTTATTCTGTGTAACCCATTTGCATGCACTTTCCGGCGAGAAAAAAGAGCCTGGAGAACCTTACCGATTTGGTAAGGCCCTCCGGGCTCTTTTTTCTCCAGTCATTATCAGTCGGTCAATAGTAAGCGCAAATTGATTACGAGACGTGCACAATTCACGGCGACAAGCCACCTATGACGGATTTCATCAGCAGGGCTTGCTCATCATACAAAATTGCAATCAGTTGTCTGCAGCGCTCGTAAATTGATATTCTCTCCCTCACTTCCCGCTTTCAGGGAAAATGATTTTGTTGACAAAGAAGAAAATGACCATAGACACGCCGCCGTTCAAAACCGTCGTGCCGATGTTATAAATAAAGTCCGGCACCAGCAGCCCGGCTACGGCAACCCATACGCAGTTGATGGAGTTGACGATGCAGGTGATGACGCAGAAAGCCAGCACATACCACGCGATCTGCTTGCCCAGATTGCCCTTGCTGCGGAACACGAAATTGCGCTGGATCGGGAAGTTGATGCATTCACCAATCACCATAGCAATCATGTAAGCGCAGAAATACGGCAGACCGCCGTGGGCGGCATCGTAGCCGAGGATGTTCCACTTGAAGGTTTCCCCAAACAGGGTCACATCCACGCCGGGCCAGCCGAAATCCACCACCGGCAGACTGCTGAACGCAGCGGGCAGAAATTGCAGCAGCAGATACTTGAACACGGTAATCAGATTCGAGACGATGACGAACAGACCGCCCTCGCGCACCCACTTGGCTGCGGCGGGGTGTTTAGCCGCAAAATTATTCCAAAACTGCATAATGCAACCTCCATCAAGCGCCGCGCAGACGCTTTTCCATCTGCGCATTCAGCACCACATTCTTAATTGCTTCATAAATCACCCGCACAAGACCCAGGATCCAGAAGCCCTGCAATTCCATGACAATGCCGTCCACCATGCCCATGCTGATGGCGCCGTTCGTCATCTTTGCCAAGGCGCGAAGGGGCATATTGTACTGGAACAAGATGTTCAGGTCCGGCTTGCCGCGTTTATAGCTGACATCCAGCAGGATCGTCAGCACAAGCCAGACAAGCCAGCCCAGCGGGCTGCGTGCGTGGTTCAGTTCGCCCAAGGTCAGATTGCGGTCAATTTTGGTTTTGCCTTTCGGGATGGGATGCCCCAACAGCTTTTCAAAGTCTGCATCGGAAACGTGCAGCACATCGCCCTTATAATAGCAATCCAAGTCCCTATCCTCATACGGATGCACGGCAGCCGTTCCATGCACGGAGATTTTCTCGCACAGCCGGATGTCCTCCACGCTTGCGCCGACAAGTAGCTCGTACTCGCCGCCCTCGATTTCCCAGCGGTTAGCCTTGACATTCCAGAAACGGAACGCCTTATCGTCCAGCATGATGGTGATGCGCTGTTTCTCACCGGGGGCGAGTGTTACGCGGGCAAAGCCTTTCAGTTCCTTTACAGGGCGGAAAAGCTCACTGTCCTTTTTGGCAACATATAGCTGCACGATTTCCGTACCTGCCACACTGCCGGTGTTCGTTACGGTAAGGCTGACCCCCTGTTCATCGGCAGCCATATCGCTGTACGCAAACGTCGTGTAGCTCATACCATAGCCAAACGGGAAGCGCACAGCTTTTTCCGCCGTGGTAAAGTAGCGGTAGCCGATGTACAGCCCCTCGCGGTACTCCACAGTCTTGCGGCGGGTGGCAAAGTCGGCGGCGCTGGGTACGTCGGCGTAGGCCAACGGCCATGTTTCTGCCAGCTTGCCACAGGGGTTGACCTTGCCGGTCAGTGCATCCGCAACGGCGCCCGCCCCCGCCTGACCGCCTAAGGCGGCGTACAACAGGGCTTGGCAGTTGTCCAGCCACGGCGTTTCGACTACGCTGCCGCTGTACAATACCACGACAATTTTCGGGTTGACGACTGCCACAGCCTGCAGCAGATCCACCTGATTTTGCGCAAGGCGCAGATTGCTACGGTCAAGACCCTCACTCTCGGCGATTTCATCCAGACCCATGCACAAAATAACTGTATCCGCCTGTGTCGCCAGTTCGCAGGCGGATTTCTGCAAAGCAGCATCCGGCTTACCGTGGCGGTCAAAGCCCTGCTGATACCCGATGACGTTCAACTCGGAGTCGATCAGCTTATCCAGCAGCACATCCACCTGTGTCGAGTTCACCATGCTGGAGCCTGCGCCCTGGTAGCGCGGATTTTTGGCAAAGTCACCGATGACAGCCACCTTGCTACCCGCCGCCAACGGCAGCAAAGAGCCCTCGTTTTTCAGCAGCACAAGGCTTTCCGCGGCGGCGCGGCGGGCAAGCGCATGATGGGCTGCCGCATCAAACTCACGCGGGGCAGCGTCCAGCGCAGCCTTGGTATCAAACACCAGCGGCAGCAACTCTGACAAGCGGGCGTCAATGTCGGATTCAGAGATTTTCCCGCTTTCCACCGCCGCCAGCAGTTCGCGCACACTGTCCCCGCCGGGCGCAGGCATTTCCAGCGTGGAGCCGTTTTTCACACCCAGCGCGTGGTCGTTGCTTCCGCCCCAGTCGGTGATGACCGCGCCATCAAAGCCCCACTCACCACGCAAAATCTCCATGAGCAGGTGCTTATTCTCGTTGGCATACGTACCGTTCACAAGATTGTACGACGACATAATGCTGCGGGGATGCCCCTCTTTGACGGCAATTTCAAACCCGGTCAGGTAAATTTCCCGCAGGGTGCGCTCGTCCACGATGGAATCCGAAGCCATACGCCGCGTTTCCTGACTGTTGACGGCAAAATGCTTCGGGCAGGCGGCTACGCCCTTGGACTGGATGCCGCGAATATATCCCGCCGCCAGCTTGCCCGCGAGATACGGGTCCTCGGAGAAATACTCAAAGCTGCGCCCGCACAGCGGGTTGCGCTTCATGTTAAGCCCCGGTCCCAACACCACCGACACTTCCTGCGCAGCGGCTTCCTCGCCCAAGGCTGCGCCGATTTCCTCGCCCAGTGCGGCATCCCAGCTGTTCGCAACAGCCGACGCTGTGGGGAAGCAGGTGGCGGGCACGCTGGGATTCAGCCCCAAGTGGTCGCTCTCCCCCGCCTGCTTGCGCAAGCCGTGGGGACCGTCCGACAGCCAGATCTGCGGAATGCCGTGTTCGGGCATACCCCGCGTTTTGAAGGTTTCCGAGCCGGAAAGCAGCGCGCATTTTTCTTCCAAGGTCAATTCTTTCAGCAAAAGTTCTGTATTTTGCATATATCTTTCCCTTCTCATAAGAAAAGCCGCATCCAACGCCTGCAAGCAGACATCAGACGCGGCTTTTATTCAGCAGTTGTTAGAGCAAAGAATGCTTACTCTGCCGCCAGCGTGACCACAGCCTCGTTGATGGAGTAGGTGGTGCTGGAGCCCCAGCCGGAGACGATTTCGTCGTGGGCGGGGATGGTCAGCTGCTTGCTGCCGTCCTCACCCTCGGTGATGGGCACCGTCAGGGCATCGCTGCCGTTCAGGGTCATGGTAAGGGCATCGTCCTGCGCATCCACCAGCGTGCCGGTGATGGATGCAGAGCCGTCGGCGGCAGTCAGCGTGCAGACCTTGTGGGAGTAATCCACCAGCAGCACGGCATCCGTTGCGGTGGGCGTTTCGCCCTGCACCAGCTCATAGCTGCCCGTGTACTGCTCGGTGACCAGATCCTCGACCTGCACTTCAAACGTAGCGGTCGCACCCAGGAAGGAGGCCGTCACAGTCTTGGTGCCTGTTGTGTCGCTGTCGTAACCGGTGAAGGTCAAGCGACCGCCCCAGATGGACTCCTCCGCACCGTTGGCGCGGGTAGCCGTCACAACCAGCTCAGCCGGGTTGAAGGTGTCACCCGTGTAGAAAGTGCGCAGGTTGGAGGCATCGATCGTCAGGCTCTTGGCAGGGGCATAGGGCTGACCGTAGATGTTGATGTTACGGGTGAACGCACCGCCATAAACGCCATAGCTCAGGCTGGCTTCCATGCTGTATGCGCCGTGGTCGGTATCAAAGATGAAGACATCCGCATCGGCGCCGCCATCCACATCGGTGGGGCGCACAGTGCCGTCGGCGTCCTGGTTGCCCAGCAGATGAATGACGAAGTTCTTCTCGCCGTTTTCATCGTAGTTGTACCAGTAGCCGTAAACATGGGAGATAGAGTCGCCGCCCACGGAGGTGCTGGGACCACTGAAGGAACCCCACATCGAACCGTCGGTGTAGCAGTACATATCTAGACAGGCCGGATCCACGACGGTGCTGAAGCCCTCGGTGTACTGACCCTCGAAGAAGTAGGCGACTTCCCCGTTCGCCTCCTTGGCTTCCCAGGTTTCCTGCGGGATGGCAATAAGGTCATCCAGCGTCTTGGAGACGTACTCGTTGTCGTTGTAGTTCATAACGGGACCATCGGCAGAAGTCTGCGCCGTATCGGGGGCAACCTCCGCATTGTCGGCCGAGGGCAGGCTGCTGCTCTGCAGGGAGAAACCGCCCACGCAGACCGCAGCGACCACGACCACCGCACCGGCGGCAGCAAACTGTTTGCCGGTGGCTTTTGCCTCGCCGGTTTTCGTCTGCTTGCAGAAGCAGGCAATCACGCTGAGCAGGCAGGCAATGAACGTGCCGACCATATAGAACACGCACAGACCGGCGTTGCCGCCCGCAAAGGTGACATGGTTGATGACGTCGGCAAAGACGAAATACAACTGCACAACGACAAGATACAGGGCAATATTATAAATGACCGCCTGAATCAGTGCGCTGAACGGAACGGAAACAAAGAAGAAAACGAGCGAAGCGGCAGCACCGACCAGCAGCACTACGCCGGCCATCGTGCCGGAGTGACCCAGAGGGGCGGCCGTGGCCTGTGTGAGCAGGAATACAATGCCGGTGATCAGCGCGACCAGCGCTGCGGCAAGGCAGAACCAGCTGCCCAGCCCTTTATTTTTCAAGCCTTTATTCATCAGGTTCCACCTCCATCAATTCTTTTTGGCAGCACGATTTTTCCGCTTTTCCTCGGAGAAAACGTCCGTGTAGGTATGCAGCACATACATCACGACAGCGGCAACGGCCAGTGCGCAGAACACAACATCGAGAGCGCGCAGGGTCGTCTGCCACCACGGGGCTGCGTCGGAAACGACAACGTCCTCCGCGCCGGAGCCGCCCATAGAGGACTGCAGCATGACGTAGTACAGATAATGGTTGGAGTCGATGACCTTCTGCAGCAGGTCGCCGTCATCGGTGCTGGTGATCAGCTTCTCGATTTCGTTCGGGCGGGCGGTATCCAGGCAGAAGATGTTGTTGCCCGCCATCAGCATTTCGGGGGCGGAGGAATACTCGGACGCAGTCAGCGCATCGTCGATGATGTAGCCGCCGTAGTTCCACTCGTCGCGCAGGATGTGCTGGATGCCCTGGTTGGCGGCAGCGTACATAACGCCGATACGGTTGTAAGCGGTCATAACGCCGAGAGAATCGCCCTCAGCCAGAGAACCCTCAAAGGCGCGCATATAGATCTCGCGGATGGCCTGCTCGTTCGCAAAGGTGGAAATGCCCTGACGACCGGCTTCCTGCTCGTTCAGGAAGAAGTGCTTGACCGTACCGATCAGACCCTTGTTGCGCATACCGTGGGAAACGGCCTTGGCAGCATAGTAGCTGAGAACGCCGTCCTCGGAGAAATACTCAGAGGTACGACCGGAATAGGGAGAACGCAGGGTGTCCGCGCCGGGCGCGTAGGCGATGGGGATGGACGCATACAGCGCATCCTCGCCGTACATCTCGCCAAAGCGGGTCTGTACATCGTGGTTCCAGGTTGCGCCGACGATGGGCAGCGTAGCCCAGCCGGTGCAGTTGCGGCGGTCGCCGTACTTAAACTGACCGTTCATGCCCTCGGGACCATCAACGATGGTGCAGCCGGGCTTGTTGACAGCCTTGACAGCCTTGATGCCCTTGGAGTCGCCCATGTTGATGAGCAGATCGCTCAGCGTCAGCTGAGAAAGGAAGTCGTTCCACTTCGGGTCGTCGAAGGCGACGCCGATCATATCGCTGAAGTTGATCTTCTCATCCAGCTCCACGCCGAGGTTGAAGTCGGAAACGCTCTTGGCGTCGGCTGCCTTGACGTAGGTCTGCATATTCAGACCGTTGTACAGCTTATCGTTGACCGTCAGGGTCTCCAGCGTGGTGGGGTAGGTCGTATCCCACGCGCTGCGGGACAGGTAGGTGATTTTTTCGTCGTCGTTCGCCCAGTAGTTCACATCAGCGTCGTCGAAGGTATTCGTGACTTCCACATCGCTGTTGTAACGGGAGTTGCGGTACTTCTGGGTATCGACCTCGGTGTTGGGGGCGGTCCAGGTGGCCACAGCGGCGGTGTTGCCGGTGACGACATTGCCGTCCTGATCGATCAGCTTGCCCGCAACGGCGTCACCGCACTTGGCGGCCAGCACATTGTTCAGTGCCTCGTGTGCGCCGTTGCCGACGGCGAAGTAGTAATCGCCCGCATCGAGGATGTAGCCCTTTGCGCCCTTGGCGTCATAGGACGCGAGGAAGTAGCCGGGCACATCGACCGTGACAGTCTCGGATGCACCTGCGGCCACGTCGATCTTGTCATAGCCCAGCAGCTGGATCGAGGACTTTTCGACGTTGTTCTGCTTGTCGTAGTCGGTGTAGGGGGTCTGTGCGTACAGCTCCACCGTAGCCTTGCCGTCCCTGTCGCCGGTATTGTTCACCGTGACGGTCGCCGTGAAGGTGTCGGTGTCGCTGTTGTAGTCCAGTTTGTCAAGGCTGTACTCATAGTTCGTGTAGGACAGACCGTAGCCGAAGGGGAAGCAGACCTCCTCGGCGTAGTTCCAGCCGTCGGTCGAGGCTTTGGTGCCAACCGCGGAATCGGCGTTGCCCTGACCGAGGATGGTGTCCTCGTAGCGGGTCTCGTAGTAGCGGTAGCCGACGTAGATACCCTCGTTATAGCTGACAAAGCTGTCGCCTGCCGCGCGGGGCGTTTTGCTGCCGTAGTTGTAGGCGTGCAGACCGAAGTTTTCGGCGCTGGGCGCGGACAGGGAGTTGGCGGCAAAGGTGGCGGTGGTGTGACCGGAGGGGTTGACCTCACCGGTCACAACGCGGATGGCGCCGGGCATACCGTAGAAGCCGGGGTTGCCGACCCACAGCACAGCGTCAACATTGTACTCGTCCAGCCAGTCCATCTCCATCGCAAAGACGGAGTTCAGCAGGACGACGGTTTTCTTGAATTTGCCGGAGTCCTTGATTTTCTGGAAGATCGCCTTCTCGTTGTCGTCCAGCTCCAGCATACGCTTGCCCTTGTCGTTGACCATCGCAAGGTCGTTGCCCTCGGTGGCAAAGCGGGACAGCGTAACAAACGCGACATCGCCGTAGGACGCAAACGAGTCGGTGACGCTGCCGGTGAACAGCGCCGGGTCATATTCTCCCACGCTGGAAACGCTTCTTTCTTTCGGCGCTTCGGCGGAAGCGTAGGCGTCCAGCACGGTTTGGTTCACGTTGAAGCCGGCATCCTGCAGGGCGTCAACGGGGGTTTTCTGGTAATCCGGGTTTGTGGAGGAACCGCCTGCCGTGCTGCGGAACACCGGGTCGATGCTGCCGCGGCCAAAGACCGTGACGTTGCGCTCAGACTCGGAAAGCGGCAGGGCATTGTTGCGGTTGTAGAGCAGCACGCTGCCCTCTTCTTCTTCCTGCTCACAGAACTGATAAGCGGCTTCGATGTACTTTTCGTAGCTTGCGTCAGACAGGGTGCCGTCAGCGGAGAACTCCGTGCCGCCGTAAGATGCGCCAGCGCCTTCGATGCCGAGTGCGTGGTTGACTTCGCCTTCCTGCTGGAACGCAATAGTCGTTCCGGTCAGGACAAGGTTGGCCACCAGCACAGCCGCGCCGGACAAGCCCAGCCAACGGCGGGACTTGCTTGAGGTTTCCTTTTGTGCCATAGGTTTTTCTCCTTCCTTAACTGTCACAGATGAATGATACGATGCGCTTGCTGCCAAGGACTGTACACTTCCCTTTTGCAGAAACCTTTCATATCTTTTTCACAAAGCTATCATAAAGGGAAGCGTTGACCGGGTCAATGGAGTTGGCGCAAACGTCAAAAAACACGGCACAAATGACACAAAAGCAAAGCGACTGCCGAAAGGCAGCCGCTTTTGGGTTATGCAGTTTCTTTTTGGCTTTTCCCGCAGGGGAAGGTGACCACCAGGTAAAAAATCGAGTCCTCCACAAAGCAGTCTGCCGTGCCGCCGTACAGCTCGGCAATGCTTTTGATGCTTTTTATGCCGTAGCCATGCTCCTCGGTATCCTGTTTGGTTGTGACGATAGCGCCGTCCCGCAACGTCGGCGGTGCGGGGGTGTAGTTCTGCACGCGGATGACCGCCATGTCACGGCAGCGGCTGATGTCCAGTGTGATGACCCGCTTAGACGCATCGTTTACCTGCGTCAGGCACTCAATGGCATTGTCCAGCGCATTGCCCAGCAGGGAGTAAATGTGGTAGTGCTTCATATCCTCCAGACAGCTGCCGTCTGCCGAGCAGACCAGCTGAATACCTGCCTGCCCGCAGAGTGCCGACTTTTGGGTCAGTGTGATGTCCAGCGCCTTATTCCCGGTGAGATAGCGCAGGTTCAGGTTGTTCATCTCTTCTTCCAGACGGGCGCGCTCCTCATCTGTGGCGCGGGAATACTGCTGCTTCAGGTCATGGTAGCGAATATTGATTTTTTCCATGTCCTTTTTTGCCTGCTCATACTGCTGCTTGTCACATTCCAGCAGATGCTCCAGCATTTCATTCTCGTGTTCCAGACTCTTGATGCTGCAATTTGAAAATTCCAGCGCCAGAATCGTGATGGCAAACAGGATGCAGAACGCGTTCAGCGCCAGATAGGCGGTCAGGTAGGACTCTGCGCTGCTGTCCAGAACATCCTCCAGCACAACACTCAGGTAGACCGCGGCAATCAGGAAAAAGCCGGAGTAAAGCACAGTCTTGACATTGTCAAACAGCAGGCGCCCGCGCCGGATGCGCAAGGTGAACAGCAGGTAGATGACCAGACAGACCACAAGGTTGCTGAAAAGCAGAATGACAAAGTTGACGAGCCTGTCCGTGCGCCCATGCTGAAACAGCCAAATAATGGGCATATAGGCCAGCTTACTGGTAATGTGCTGCACCGCGTAGGCACAGGTTGTATAAAACAGAGCGTGCAGCGGGCTGCAGTCAAAGCTGAACCATATCAGAGCAAACAGCAGCGTCGTATACAGCAGCAATTTTGCCCAAAACGGCAGGAATGTCAGGGTGTCCGTCAGCACAAGAAAAACGCATACACCCGCCGCCAGCCGCGGAACGAAGCAGCTGCGGCGCTGCCCCCACGGGACAAACAGGCAGGCGCATAGAATCATACCCAGCTGGATTTGCTGGTTCAGTATCCAATTTATGACCGGCACGGGTCTTCCCACTCCTTTTTTGCCATATATCGGGAGAATGCTTCGGTGAAGGCGTCCTTGTAGGTGCGCCCGATGGGCAGTGCCGCCCCGCCGATATAGACATTCATACGGCTTACCGCCGTGATACAGCGCAGGTTCACAAGATAACTGGCGCTGCATCGTACAAAGCCGTAGGGCGTCAGCTGCGCCGCGATTTCCTGCATCGAACCGCGGTTTTTGATGATCTCGGTCTTACCGTCCCCGCTGCACAGGTTGTACAGCAGGTCGTGCTGGCGTACCTCCACATAGGCGATTTCCGCTGCATCCAGCAGCCGCGTCACGGTGCCATCCTTGACGACAATGTGCGGCGGCGCAGTCTTTTGACCGGCGCGCTTTTGCAGTACCTTCAGCGCCCGCGTCAGATACATATGGAAGGAGTACCACTGTATCGGCTTTACAATAAAGCCCAGCGCGCCGACGCTGTACCCGTTCAGCGCGAATTGCTGCAAATTCGTGCAAAAAATGAGGATGACGTCTTGATCTGTCTCCCGGATTTTTTCGGCCAGTTCCATGCCGGACATCTGCGGCATATCAATGTCCAGATATAAAATGTCAAAATCACGGTCTTTCGCCGCCAGATAGACCGCCGCACAGTCGAACTCCTGTACGTTCAGTTCTGTGCCGTTCTCCGCGCCAAACCGCGCCAGTGCCTGTTTCAGTTGGTCTCTTTCTTGTTTTTCATCGTCCACAATGCCGATTCGGATCATCGTGCGTTCCTCCCTCCGCGCAAAGATCTATACAAATATGATATACCCCCGAACGCAGCCGCGTCAACCTTTTACGAGCGAATCGTCCAATTTTTCCAAGATATTTTCGGAATGCTGCGTGCTGCGCATGGAAGATTCTTGACCACCATTTGACCACTACGGTGGCAAAGGACAGCACAGCCCCCGCCAGAAACTCATAGAGCTTGGCGGGGGCTGTACTATTTTAATCAGCCAATATTCAAATCAGGCCCATCAGGCTGGGCAGGCCCAGAGACAGAGCCGGGATGTAGGTGACGGCCAGAAGGGCGGCAACCAGTGCCGCAAAGTACGGGATCAGCTTGGACGTGACCTGTTCAATGGAGACATGACCGATGCCGCAGCCGACGAACAGAACCGAGCCGACCGGCGGGGTGATGTTGCCCAGGCACATATTGAAGATCAGCATAACGCCGAACTGGATCTCCGTCATGCCAAAGCTGGTGGCGATGGGCAGGAAGATCGGGGTGAAAATCAGGATGGCCGGGGTGATGTCCATGAACATACCGATGACCAGCAGGATGATGTTCATGAGCAGGAAGATGATGTACTTGTTGTCAGTCAGGCTCATCAGGCCGTTGGAGATGGCTGCCGGGATGCCGGAGTAGGCCATAACGAAGGACATGGCGGAGGAGGCAGAAATCAGGAACAGGATGATGCCGGACGTTTTGGCGGAGTTGAGCAGGATGCCAAGGAAGCCTTTGAAGTCGATGCTCTTATAGATGATGGAAAGGATCAGGCAGTAGAGAACCGCGACGCCTGCGCCCTCAGTGGCGGTGAAGATACCGGAGACGATGCCGCCGATGACAATGACGATCAGCAGCAGAGACGGCACGGCGTCCCAGACGGTCTTGGCAATGCTCTGGCTGTGGTCAATGCCGGTGGCTTTCATGCCAGCCTTTTTTGCGCCGATGAACGCAACGACCATGCAGCACAGGCCCATCAGGATGCCGGGAATGTAACCGGCCATGAACAGCGTGGAGATGGAGACACCGCCCGCGACGGTGGAGTAGACAATGAAGGCAGACGTCGGGGGAATCAGCAGGCCGGTGGGGGCGGAGGCAATGTTGGCGGCGGCGGAGTAGGCGGGGTCGTAGCCGTTTTCTTCCTCAATGGGGCTGATGCAGCCGCCCATGGCGGATGCGGCAGCAACGGAGGAGCCGGACAGCGCGCCGAACAGCATGTTGCCCAGGATGTTGGCCTGCGCCATGGAGCCGGGGATCTTGCCGACGAACAGCTGGGCAAAGTTGACCAGGCGCTTGGCAATACCGCCGTTGTTCATGATGTTGCCGGCCAGAATAAACAGGGGCACGGCCAGCAGAGAGAAGCTCTCCACACCGGAGTTCATCTTCTGCATCGTGATAAAGGTGATCTGGTCCCAGGACAGGGTGGACATGGCGGTCACGATAGACGACGCCACAATGCTGATGGAGATAGGCACGCCGAGGAACAGCAGCACGCCGAACACGGCGAACAGGATAACGGTGGTCATGGTGATACTCATTTGTCTGCACCCTCCTTGGATTCAACTTTTTCGCCGGTGACGTCCTCATAGATGTTGATGATCTGCGCCAGGACGATGAACACGCCGGAAATCGGGGCGATGGAGTAAACCAGGCTGCGGGGAATACCCAGCAGGGCCGAGAACTCGCGGCTGGCAGAGACAGCCAGCTTAAAGCCGCCGATAGTGAATACGAAGATGGCCATCAGCAGAATCAGACCATCGATGACCACCAGCAGGGCGGTGTGCGCCTTGCCGGTGAATTTGTCGCGGATGAGGGTCAGGGACATGTGCTCCCGGGTGGAGAAGGCGTAGGCCGCGCCGATGAAGCCGGTCCAGATCAGGCTGTAGCGGACAAGCTCCTCGGTGAAAGCCACGGGGCTGTTGAGGATATAGCGGGAGAAAACCTGAATCAGAACCAGCACCGTCATAAAGGTAAGCAGTACGGCACAGGCAATGCTCAAAATTTTGTCCATCCAGAATTTGATGGCAGCAAAGGTGTTTTTCATGGCTTACTCCTCCCCTCTTGCGGCGTCGATGGTATCCAGCAGCGTCTTGACGCCGGGATACTGCTCCTCGTAGGCTTCGATCATGGGCTGGGTTGCCTCGCGGAAGGCTTCCTTGTCGACGTCATAGACGAACTCAACGCCCATCGTCTCCTGTGCTTCCTTGACGGCCTCCTCCACAGCGCTGTCCCACATGACCTTGTGGGCATCGGTGGAATCGTGGGCGGCCTCCAGAATGATTTCCTGATCCTCGGGGCTGATGGTCTCCCAGACCTTCTCACTCATGATGAGGACGTCGGGGATCATGGCGTGCTGGTCCACCGAGTAGACCTTGCAGACCTCGCCGTGCTTGCCGGTGGTCAGGGCGGTCTCGTTGTTCTCGGTGCCGTCAATGATGCCGGTCTGCAGCGAGGTGTAAACGTCGCCGTAGGACATGGCGACGGGAATGCCGCCCAGATAGCTCATCATGTCGGTCTGGCTCTTCATATCCTGCACGCGGATCTTCAGGCCCTTCAGGTCGGCGGGCGTGCGGATGGCGCGGTCCTTCGTGTAGAAGGAGCGTGCGCCGGAGGTGTAATAGGTCAGCGTGACAAAGCCGTCGTCACCGGTGGAGAGGAAGAAGTCCTGCATCTCCTGCGAGTCCATGACATGGTAGAAGTCATCGGTATCGTTGAAGATATAGGGCAGGCCGAAGGTGTTGAAGGCATCGTTGTAGGTAGCCAGACCGGGTGCAGAGACCTTGGTCATGGCAATAACGCCGGCCTGCAGCTGCTCAAGGTTCTCGTTTTCGCTGCCGAGCTGGCCGTTGGGGAAGATCTTGACCTGGATGCGGCCATCGGTCTTTTCCGCGACCTCGTCCGCGAACTGGGTCATGGCGATGTGGACCGTGTGGGTCTCGGACAGGCCGTGGGCCAGCGTCAGCACCAGCGGGTTTTCGGCGCTGTAGCCGGTGGAGTCGGCGGTGGTGCCGGACGCGCCGCAGCCGGTCATAACACCCAGACTGAGCGCAGCCGCAGCAGCCAATGCTGCGAATTTTTTGAACATGGTATTTCTCCTTCTTGTATGTATGCCGTTTTCCCCTTGGCCCCCTCTGAGAGGGGGCTGCCGCCGCAGCGGCTGGGGGAGAGAACCGTACCATTACCCGAAATATTTCGGGCTGCGGCAAGGTTCAACCCCTCCGCCCCTACGGGCACCTCCCCTGCCAGGGGAGGCAAGAAGCCGAGTTACATCCCGATCAAATCAAACTGTTCGAACGAGACAAGTACCTCGTGATCCTTCTTGGGGTTGGGGTACTTGATTTGGACGCTCTTGAGGCGCTGGCTGTAGTACCAGCCGCTCTCGGCCTCCTCAAACTTGCGGCGGTGCAGGAAGTGCGGCAGCTCTTTGCCGTCCACCTGCACATAGAACGGGGACTTCTCGCGGTGGATCATATCGAGGTACATGCTCTCGACGGCGGTCTCGTAGCTGCCCTCATTCGTGAAGGTCACGACGGTCTTGACGCCTGCCTTGACGGCGATCTTCGTCTTGAGATACGCGCCCTTGCGGTAATCGTTCGTGTGGCCGTCATCCTCGTACAGCGTGAACTCGGAATCCACATCGGGGGCCATCAGGATGTCCAGCGCGGTGGTCTTTTCGGTCATCAGGTTGTGCAGCTTGTTGCCGCTCATCGGGAGAATGGCACCGCTGCGCACAAACAGCGGGATGCTGGCAATATCAACCGGCACCTCAATCGTCTGGCCGGGGGCGTATTCCTCGCGGGTGTAGAAGTCGTAGAAGCGCTCGTTTTCGTTCTCGGTCACGGGCAGGTAGACCGGACGGACGGTCTGGCCCTTTTCAACGACGTTCGCAACCAGCAGAGAATCACCGAACATGAAGTCCACACCCTCATCGTAGGTGGTCGGGTCGTTCTGGAAAACGCTGAACGTCGGCTGCCAGATGGGCAGGCCGTTCTCATGCGCGCGCTCCATCAGGGAATACAGCGTCGGGCTGAGCTTATAGCGGAAGTCAATAGCGTCCTTGATGTACTGCTTTTTGTCGCTGTACATCCACGGCTCGGTGACGGTGTTGTCGGTGTTCGTGGAGTGGATGGAGAAGCGCGGCTGGAAGATGCCGTTCTGCACCCAGCGCACGAACAGCTCGCCCTCCGGCGCGGGGCCGAAGAAGCCGCCGATGTCGCAGCCGTGGTTGGACACGCCGCAGAGCGCCATGCCCAGAATCGTGGCGATGTTGTATTTCAGGGTATCCCAGTGGGTCAGGTTGTCACCGGCCCAGACCTGCGCATAACGCTGGATGCCCGCATGACCGGAACGGCAGACCGAGAACGGGCGGCAGTCGGGGTCATACTCCTCGATGGCCTCGTTGGACAGCTGGCACATCAGGTTGCTCATGACCGGCTTCATCGTGCCAATCGTGCTGCCCTTGCCCTCAAAGTAAACCTTTGCGTCCTTGTCAACGAGGGAGTCATACTCGCAGTTGTCGTTCCAGATGGAACGGCAGCCGTATTTCAGCAGCGCATCCTTAATGTACTGCTTCCAGTGCAGGCGGGTGGATTCCTTCGTGTAATCCACAAACAGGCCGGGGCCGCCCCACCAGGTACCGACAGCCAGACCGTCAAGACCTGCATTGTCGTCGGAGGCGGGCAGGAACATGCCCTTCTCCTTCATCTCGTTCAGCAGCGGATGGACGAGCAGCATACCGGGCTTGATGTTGGGCGAGACAACAATGCCGCGCTTTTCCATCTGGGCGAACCAGTCTGCCGGGTCCTTGAAGCGCTTGTGGTTCCATGTGAAGGTGCAGCGCTTGATGCCCTCGGCGGTCTCAACGGCGCAGTAGCCGCTGGACAGCTGGAAGCCGTCGGCAGGGATGCCTTCCTCGCGGGTCGTGTCGATGAAGTCCAGCACGGCATCGTCGCTGTTCTCGGGCAGCTCGGGGTAGTACATCGAGCTGCCGAGGTAGCCCAGCGCGGCCTTCGGCAGCATGACGCTCTTGCCGGTCAGGTCGGTGTAGCGCTCGATGATCTCGCGGATGGACGGGCCTGCGATCAAAAACAGGTCAATGTCGCCCGCGTCGGTGCGGTAGGACGAGTAGCGGTGCCAGTAGTTGCGCTTCTCGCGGCCCATGTTGAAATCGCACTCGGCGGTATTGTGGTAGAAGTAGCCGACAGCCTGCTTCGTGCCGCGGTTCAGGCGGATATAGAACGGAATGTGCTTGTAGAGGGAATCCGTCTCCTTGGCGTTGTAGCCCATGGCGTCGCCGGGAGCCATATTCATGTATTTCTCGGCCTTGTTGATCTCGCCGGATTTCTCGCCGAAGCCGTAGAAGCAGTCGTCTGCCTCGATCTGGCTGGCGTGGATGCGGCGGTGGTTGCTGTCCTCGCGGTAGGCCAGGTCGGGAATATCGGCGTGCAGCAGGCTGCCGTCCTTATCATAGACCATGATGCGGAACGGTGCCTTCTCGATGACGACCTTGAGACGCGCCCCCTGGATAACGGCCTGCCTGTCGCCGTCGGTCAGGGCTGCGGCGGCGGACTGGACGCGCTTGCGGCAGTCCTTCATCAGCTCGTCGGTGCGGGACTCCCATGCGGTCATGGTCAGGCTGTAGGAGGCTTCATCCCAGTCGCCGTCAAAGCCCGCGCGGATGCGCAGTATATCGTCGGTCAGGAACCAGATGCGCAGCTCTACAGCGTTGGTGGCTACGGAATAATAGCTTCCGCAGTCCTTGACAGCGCCGCCGGTGTAGCACACTTTCATAGGTTTTCTCCTTCCTTTTTTGCGTATAATTGAATGATGGAACTTGTTATTTGGCAGACAATGTGCATATTGTACAAAATTGCATAATATATTTTGTTCTATCTGCGCATTGTGCCCTTCTTCGCCTTTATAATAACAAATCCTTCACAAAATTTCTTCCGTATTTGTAATGCAAATATCGCAAAATGTGATATAATCGTGGTAAAGACAAAATTTTACAGGAGGAGTCGCTCATGATCCTGCAAAAAATGCCGCATTACGTGGATTCCATTCTGACGCAGGAGGATGCCAGTGCCGCCCTGCAGGACGGTCAGGTTGTCGTGGGCCTGTATACAAACCGGGAGAATGTCCAGTCGGTGGTCCACTCCCACCCGTATTATGAGATGATACTGCCGGTGGCGGGCAGCAGCGTGCGCTACTCCGTCGACGGCAGCGTCTACGATCTGCACCTGGGAGAGCTGATACTGTTCCCGGGCGAGATGTACCACTCCGGCAAGTTCAACATCACGGACACGACCTCGGAGCGGTTCGTCGTGCAGATAGCTCCCGGCATCTGGGAGCGTGCCTGGGCGCAAAGCGGCCTGCCGCGGCATGTCTGGTCGGGGGATCCTGTCATTCTGGACACTGACGCCGTCACGCAGTGGGACTTCCGCGGTCTGCTGGAGCGGATGGCCCAGACCGTGTATCTCGATGAAAAAATACGCGATACCGTGCAATGCTGCGAGGTCACGGAGCTGATTTTGCTGATCAGCCAAGTTGTGACCCGGCGGCACAATGCCCCGCCGCCCTCGGCCACCAGTCTGCTCGTCGCCAAGGCGGTTGCTTACCTTCAGGCTAACTACACCGACCCGCATCTGACCGTGGCCCAGCTGGCAAAGTACACCTACACCAGCCGGGAGCACCTGTCCCGCGTGTTCAAAGAGTACACGCTGGAAAGTATACACGGGTATCTGACCAACCTGCGTATGCAGCATTGCCGCAACGAGCTCGCCGACGGCACCGGCGTACTGGACGCCTGCACCGCCAGCGGTTTTGCAAATTACAGCAGCTTTTTAAAGAGTTTCCGCGCACTGTACGGCATCACCCCCGCCGAGTACCGCGCCCAACTAAGGCAGAGCCGCAGAACGCCATAAAGACAACCCCACATTGCGGTGTGCACGCTATTTCAGGTAGATAAGCTGCCCTTCATTTCGGTCATGGCAGACTTTAAGGCGCGGGCAAACCGGCTTTTCCCCTGTTCGGTATCGGCTGCGGCGTCTGTTGCCTTGTAAACCAAAATCGCCGCGATATAAACAAAAATCCGCCGGGGAGCCTTCCCAAAAAACGGGAAGGCTCCCCGGCGGTATTTATTTAGGGCAATACCGCATAATTCTAAGTGCCGATACGGCGAGCGAGGTGCGGCAGCTGCTAAGCCAAAAGCGCAGATAATACTGGATGTCTTATCGAGCATTTTGGCAACGCAGATGCCGTACCGCAGCTGCCGGAGCGGTGCTTAAGCCGTAAGGCGGGAATTGTGCGGTATTGCCATAAAAAATAGCCATCTGAAATCCGTGACCTTCGGCATCTCAGGTGGCTATTTTTCAGACCGTCAAAAAACTGCATTCTTGCTCTATTGCGTGTGTAGGGGCGACCATTGGTCGCCCGCCAACTTACCGCAGTAACGCATTTTCTGGGATAGTTTTCTTACAAGGCAAACGGGTGCGGGCGAGCAATGCTCGCCCCTACAAGAGTTTTTCGACAGTCTGAAAATGTAAATCGCTCCATGGGGAGTGGTTCACATTTTGTATATTATTCAGGCTGTTGAATCTCCGGCATCAGCTCATCGGAGACGACTTGCAGCATTTCCTCCAATTTAGCCAGGTCATCGGGACTGAAGCGCTGTTTAGCGCGCTCCATGACAAGGTGCAAGTAGGAATAACTGATGTTATAGTAATCAATGTACTTTTGGGTCGGGCGCAGGCGGTATTCCCGCTTGTCGATGGTGGACTGGATGCGCTCTACATAGCCTTTTTTGACCAGTGAGTTGATCTTATACGCGGCGTTGGGGGTAGAAAGATTCATCATGTGGCTGAACTGCGCAATCGTAGGTTCGCCCAATGCCATGATGACTTCCATGCAGAAAGATTCTACCGTCGTCAGCGTGGCCTCGCGATCCTCGAATCGACTGAAGATCTGCTTATAGAAGTGCAGTTTGAATTTGGTATATACCCGTCCGAATGTCTGGTCCAGCATAGCGAGAATCCCCCTGTAGATTAGTGGATTTATTATAGCACATTCCGCCATGTAAAACCAGCCCTCAGGCATCCGTGAGAACAAACGTCAGCTCGGCGTTGGCCGCGCGCACGCCGTCCACCCATGCGGTGGCCTTGCCGATGCCTACCGGGCCATGCTGTTCTATCAGCTCACATTCCAATATCAGCACATCGCCGGGTATGACCTGGCGACGGAAACGGGCGTTTTTTACACCGCCGAACAGGGCGAGCTTTCCGCGGTTTTCCGGCAGGCTTAACGCGGCTACCGCCCCGGTCTGGGCCAGCGCTTCCAGAATTAGCACACCGGGCATAACGGGGTGTCCCGGAAAGTGCCCCTCAAAAAACGGTTCCGTGCGGGTCACGCATTTAACGCCCCGCGCCCATTGGCCGGGGGTGTAGTCCAGGATCTTATCCACCAAAGCAAACGGGTAACGGTGCGGCAGGATCTCTTCGATCTCTGCCGCGCTCATGGCTCGGGGCGGCTCATTTGGCGTATAGTTCAACCTCATCCCTCCCAGCGTTTGAATACCACGCAGGCGTTATGGCCGCCAAAGCCCAGACTATCGCTCATGGCATACTCCACCTGCGCCGCGCGCCCATGGTTGGGGATATAGTCCAGATTCAGCTCCGGGTCCGGCTCCTGCAAATTGACGGTGGCGGGCAAAAAGGCATCGTGCAGAGCCAGCGCGGTAAATACGCCCTCTACACCGCCTGCACCGCCCAGCAGATGGCCGGTCATCGACTTGGTAGAAGACACGGCCAGCTTGTACGCATGGCCGCCGAACACCGTTTTGATGGCAGTTGTCTCGCAGCTGTCATTCAGGTGGGTGGACGTCCCGTGGGCGTTGATGTAGCCGATCTGTTCAGGCACTACCCCGCCGTCGGCCAGTGCCAGCCGCATACAGGCCGCACCGCCTGCGCCGCCCGGTGCCGGGGCGGTAAAGTGGTAGGCGTCGCAGTTAGCGCCATAGCCCACGACCTCGGCATAAATTTTGGCACCGCGCGCTTTGGCGGCCTCGAGTTCTTCCAGCAGCAGTACGCCGCTGCCTTCGCCCATCACAAAGCCGCTGCGGCGGGCGTCAAAAGGGATCGAGGCCCGGGCCGGGTCGTCCGCCGTGCAAAGGGCTTTCATGCTGGCAAAGCCGCCCACGCCCAGCGGGCTGATGCAGCTTTCGCTGCCGCCGCAGAGCATGCGGTCCTCGTATCCATCGCGGATACGGTGGAACGCATCACCGATTGCATTGGTGCCGCCTGCACAGGCAGTGGTGGGGCAGCTGCACATGCCCTGCAAGCCAAAACGGATGGCGATCTGCCCCGCCGCCATATTTCCGATGGACATGGGGACAAAATAGGGGCTGACCTTTTCAAAGCCGCGCTGCTGACCGCGGGTGTGTTCTTCCTCGATGGTAGGCAGGCCGCCGATGCCGCTGGAAAGGATCACGCCAAACCGCGTATGGTCGATTTCTTCCAGCGCAAGGCCACTGTCGCGGACGGCTTCGTCGGCGGCGGCCACGGCAAACTGGGTAAAGCGTGCCATTTTACGGGCTTCGCGCTTGTCGATGCGCGCGGCGGGGTCAAAGTCCTTGACCTCTGCGGCCAGCTTTACTTTAAAATCAGCCGTATCAAAAGCCGTGATCGGTCCTACTGCGCAGCGGCCTGCCTTAATGTTCGCCCAGCTTTCTGCCACCGTATTGCCGGTAGGATTTACCGTGCCAAGGCCGGTAATAACGACCCGGCGTTTCTTCTTTGTGTCCATTGCACACCTCACATTCCCATTCCGCCGTCAACGCAAAGGACCTGCCCGGTAATATACCCGGCCTGCTCCCCTGCCAGAAAAGCCACCGCCGCCGCAACATCCTCGGCATGGCCGATTTTGCCTGCCGGGATGGCCGCTTCCGCTGCGGCACGGGCCGGTTCCGACAGCACGGCGGTCATATCTGTTGCAATAAAACCGGGAGCCACAACGTTGGCGGTGATATTGCGGGCAGCATACTCTTTGGCAGCGCTTTTCGTCAGGCCGATCAGCCCCGCCTTGCTGGCTGCGTAGTTGGCCTGACCCGCGTTGCCGTGCAGACCGACGACACTGCTGACGCTGATGATGCGCCCATACCGCTGGTGCATCATAAAGCGGCAGGCCGCTTTGGTGCAGAAAAACGCCCCCTTCAGGTTGGTGGCAAGCACATTGTCAAAATCAGCTTCGGTCATCCGCAGAAGCAATTTGTCGGCGGTAATGCCCGCGTTGTTGACCAGCACATCAATCCGCCCAAAAGCGGCAACGGTATCTTCTACCAGTTTCTGACATGCTTCGGGGCTGCGCACGTCCGCCTGCAGCGTGACAGCCTGCACGCCAAGGGCGCGGCAGGCTGCGGCTGTTTCCTCGGCAGCGGCAGCGCTGCCGGCATAGTTAACGGCAATGTTCATGCCGTTTTCGGCCAAAGCCCGGCAAATGGCACGGCCAATGCCTTTGGCCCCGCCCGTAACCAGAGCGGCACGGCGCAAGTTTTCGGTTTGCGGCATGGTCAGGCTCCTTTCATGGTGCGCAGCAGCTGTTGCAGCTGCGCGGCAGTTTCCACCGGATAGCACGAGATGGCACTTCCCACAGTCTTTTTGACAAACCCGGTCAACGTCCTGCCGGGACCGATCTCAATGGCGGCGTCCACGCCCAATTCTGCCAGACGGCGGACGGTCACCTCCCAACGCACGCCGGACTGCACCTGTTTTTCCAGCAGCGCGGCAATGGTGTCGGTTTCCTCCATCTCGTGTCCCAGGCAGTTGAACAGCACAGGGAACTGCATCGGCGCAAAGCGGACAGCCTTACATTTTTCCCGCAGTGCATCCCCTGCCGGGTGCATCAATGAGGTATGGAACGGGCCGCTGACATTCAGCGGCAGGCAGCGCCGTGCCCCGGCAGCAAGCGCCAACTCGGCAGCTTTATCGACAGCGGCCTTGTCGCCGCCAATGACCAGCTGGCCGGGGCAGTTGTAGTTGCAGATCTGCACAACGCCTTCGTCGGCGGCTGCCTTGCAGCATGCCTGCAAGGGGGCTTCGTCCAGCCCCAAAACGGCTGTCATCCCGCAGGTGCGCCCCGCCGCAGCCGCAGCCATTGCCTTACCGCGGAAAGCGGTTAAAGCGACTGCGGTCTGCACATCGAACACCCCCGCACAGGCCAGGGCGGAATACTCCCCCAGCGACAGCCCCGCCGCATACTCCGGTGTGACACCTGCCTCCCGCAGTACGGCAGTAAGGCCAGCGGCAAACGCCGTCATGCAGGGCTGGGTGTATTGGGTTTCGTTCAATACACCGGCTGCGTCGGTAAAGCAGACTTCTTTCAAATCAAAATTCACCGCCGCGTCGGCTTCGTCAAAAGCAGCGCGGAAAGCCGGAAAAGTCTCGTAAAGATCCCGGCCCATACCGGCGTGCTGGCTTCCCTGCCCGGCGTATAAAAATGCTAGTTTCATAAGGTGATCTCCTTGTACACCCCTGCGATGCAGTCTTTGGCTTCGCTTACCATCGCGGCAAAAATTTCTTCCACCGGGCGGACTTCGTGCAGCAGCCCTGCGGCCTGTCCGGCCATCAGGCTGCCATTCTCGATGTCACCGTCAAACACAGCCTTGCGCAGACCGCCTAAAGTAAAGCGTTCCAGCGCCATTTTATCAGCCCCGGCCTTTTCCTGGCGGACATACTCGCGGCTCATGCGGTTTTTCAGTACACGCACAGGGGTGCCGCCGATGCGCCCGGTCACGATGGTATCACTGTCGCGGGCTTTTAACAGGGCGGCTTTATAGTTTTCATGGATGGGACACTCGGTGCTCGCCAGCAGACAGGTACCGACCTGCACACCGCACGCCCCCAATGCCAGCGCAGCAGCCAGCCCTCGTCCATCGGCAATACCGCCCGCAGCGATGACCGGCACATGGACGGCATCGACGACCTGCGGGACAAGTGCCATCGTGGTCATCTCGCCCACATGACCGCCGCTCTCGGTACCTTCGGCAATAACGGCATCAATGCCGAGCGGTTCCAGATGTTTGGCCAAAATGGCTGCCGCCACCACGGGGATGACCGTGATACCGGCTGCTTTCCACGCGGCCATGTACTTTCCCGGATTTCCCGCCCCGGTGGTGACGAGCTTTACGCCCTCCTCCACCACGATTTTGGCAAATTCATCCGCCTGCGGGTGCATCAGCATGATGTTCACGCCAAAGGGCTTGTCGGTCAGTGCGCGGCAGCGGCGGATGTTTTCCCGCAGGGAGTCCGCGTCCATGCCGCCGGAGCCGATCAGTCCCAGCGCCCCGGCGTTGGAACAGGCAGCGGCAAACTCGCCCGTGGCGATATTGGCCATGCCGCCCTGTATAATGGGATATTTTGTACCTAAAATTTCATTGAGCAGCTTCATTTTCTACCCTCATACGTCAGCAGCATCCCGCCCCATGTCAGCCCGCCGCCAAAGCCGATGCAGGCCAGCGTCTGGCCGGGTCGCAGCAGATCACTTTCCGCCATTTCGTGCAGGGCAATCGGGATGCTGGCAGCACTGGTGTTGCCGTGACGGCTTATGTTTTTGTAAAACTTTGACGGTTCTGCGTGTAAACTTTTGACGCAATGGTCAATTATGCGGCTGTTGGCCTGGTGGCAGACTACCCAGTCCAGATCAGACAATGTCTTTTGGCTGCGGTCCAGCACGGCTTGCAGACAGCGCGGCATAGCCTCCACGGCAAAGCGGAAAACCGCCTTGCCATCCATCGTAATGGGCGCGGTATCGCAGGCCGCAGGGCCGCCCGCGCGGATTGCTTCACTGCCCCGTGCGCCTAACGTTACGGCGAACGGTGCATTTTCGGCCAGCTCAAAAACAGCCGCACCCGCGCCGTCGCCAAACAACACACAAGTCGTGCGGTCAGTCGGGTCCACCATGCGGGAGAGTGCCTCGCAGCCAATGACCAGCGCATACCGCCCGCCCAGCGTGCGCAGGAGTCCGTGGGCCGCGGCGGCGGCATAAATAAAGCCGGAACAGGCCGCATTTACATCAAAGGCAGGCCGGTTTTCCGGCAGACCCAAGGCAGCCTGTACGCGGCAGGCAATGCTTGGGGTAGCCGTCGGGGCCGAGAGCGTTGCCACAACACAGCAGGCAATGTCGTTTGCCGCCAGACCGCTGCGGGTTAGGGCCTGACGGGCGGCGGTGATAGCCAGCGTGGCGGCATCCTCGTTTTCGGTGCAGTAATAGCGCTGGCAGATGCCGGTGCGGGTCGTGATCCATTCGTCGCTGGTGTCCACCTGTCGGCGCAAGTCCTCGTTCGTCACTACACGGCTGGGCAATGCCCCGCCGGTAGCCAGCAGCTGTAAACCTTTCATGCGCCCCTCATTTCTCCGATGCGGCGGTATTTTTTGTAGCGCTGGTCTGCCAACGCCTTGCCGCTCATCTTACATAAAGCGGCAAGGTGCACCGCAATGGCAGTGTCCAACCGGCTGAAAAGCAGCTGCCGTCCACGCTGTGCGCCGCCCAGCGGTTCGGGGATGATCTCTTCCACAATGCCATCTGCGTACAGGTCCTGTGCCGTCAGCTTCATCATGGTGCAGGCCTCGCCGCTGCGGGAAGCATCTTTCCACAGAATACTGGCAAACCCCTCGGGGCTGAGCACTGAGTACACGGCATTTTCCAGCATCAGAATGTGGTTGGCAACGCCCAGACCCAGCGCGCCGCCGCTGGACCCCTCGCCTGTGACAATGGCCAGCACCGGGACAGTCAGGCCGCTCATCTCCATCAGGTTGCGGGCAATGGCTTCCCCTTGGCCGCGTTCTTCCGCATCCTTGCCGGGGTAAGCACCGGGAGTGTCAATAAAAGTGATGATGGGACGGTGAAATTTTTCTGCCTGTTTCATCACGCGCAGGGCCTTGCGGTAGCCCTCCGGTCCCGGCATGCCAAAGTTGCAGCGCAGGTTTTCTTCCAGCGTAGTCCCTTTGCGGTGCCCCAAAACGGTAACGGGCATCCCGTGGAACCGTGCGATCCCGCATAAAATGGCCGCATCCTCTTTGCATTGTCGGTCACCGCACTGCTCAAAAAAGTCGGTAAACAAGTTGTCGATCATTTCGGTTATATGCGGGCGGTCAGGGCGGCGGGCCAGAAAAACGCGGTCTGCCGGCGTCAGCGAGGTGCAGCGCTGTAAAAGCGTGTTTTCCTCTGCGGAAAGCTCAGCCAGTTCAGCCGCATGGGTGGTCGTGCTCGCCATTTCGGCGTCATCGGCACGGCTGCACAGCGCGTCGATCTGCGCGTCCAGCGGTTCCAACTGCTGCAAAACTTCTTTGATCATCTGCGCTTCCTCCCCTGCGTGTGGAGCTGCAAGATCCGCGTTAAGACCTCTTTCAACTCGGTGCGCGGTACGACCTGATCCACAAAACCGTGTTCCAGCTGGAACTCGCTGCGCTGGAACCCGTCGGGCAGTTTTTCACCGATAGTCTGTTCAATGACGCGCGGCCCGGCAAAGCCGATGAGTGCCCCCGGTTCGGCGAGCGTAATATCACCCAGACTGGCAAAGCTAGCCGTGACTCCGCCTGTGGTGGGGTGGGTCAGCACGCTGATGTACAACCCGCCGCTGCGGTTGAACCGTTCCAGCGCGGCGCTGGTTTTGGCCATCTGCATCAGGCTGAAAATGCCCTCCTGCATCCGTGCGCCGCCACTGGCAGAAAAAATGATGAGCGGCAGGTGCTTGTCGGCAGCGTACTCAATCGCACGTGTGATTTTTTCACCAACAGCGGTGCTCATGCTGCCCATAAAAAAGCGGCTGTCCAGCACAGCGACCACTGTCTGCACGCCGCCGATCCTGCCGATTGCTGTAACGGCGGCTTCTTTCAGGCCGGTCTTGCCCGAAGCAGCGGCCAGTTTTTCCTGATAATCAGGAAAATGCAGCATATCGTTGGGCGCAATGTCCGGGTTCAGCTCTTTAAAAGTTCCGTGGTCCAGAACCGTGCTGAGCCGATAATAGGCGCCGATTGCCAAATGCACCCCGCAGTTGGGGCAGACATACTGGCTCTTGACCCAAACCTGCCGCGTGGCACGGCGGCCGCATTTTTTGCACTCGACAAATTGCGGCGGCACCCAGTTGGGCGCAGCCGTACCGGCATCGCGGCGGGCTTTCATCTGAAAGCTGCGTTCCTGCGGGCTGGTCGGGAACAGCTTTTCAATGGCACTCATCCTGCAATACCCTTTAGGCTGCCCGCGCAGCCAGATAGTTGAAGATGTCGCCCACGGTTTTGAGCGTCCCCAGGTCCTCGTCGGCAATCGTAACGCCGAACTTGTCCTCAAACGCCATGTTCAGCTCTACCGCATCCAGGCTGTCCGCCTGCAGGTCGTCGGTCAGGCTGGCATCCATTGTGACCTTATCAGCATCGCAGTTCAGGGTGTCAACAAATACTTCTTTTACTTCTTCAAAGCTCATATTACGTACCTCACATAATTTAACTAAATAATTTGACGTAATTGTCAATGAGGTCATTATACCACGTTCGTTTCGAATGTCAATATTATTAGGTAAAAATATTTATCTAATTGAACCGCCGTTTTTCTCATCTTCCGGTATTATAAAAGGAACGCACACAAATTATCCCCCTGCTGGGGCAGCCCTTGCTGACTGCGATTTGGCCGCTGCTGCATATCTTGCCTGTGAAATATCCAATCGCCTTTAAATGGTTTTATTTACTTTCTCTTTTACTCTCCCAGATTATTTTCTATTCTGCAACATATTTCGCTCTAATGTGCTATACTAATAATATCCAATAAGGATGGAGGAACTTCTATGAAACGCAGCATCCGACTCCAATACAATGCCCCCGTCACACTGACCTTTTTCTTTTTGTCCCTCGCCTCTCTGGTATTGGGCTATTTAACAAACAACTGGACAACCTCGCACCTGTTTAGTGTGTATCGCTCGTCGATGACGGATCCGCTATTCTATATCCGGTTGTTCGGTCATGTTCTTGGCCACGGCGGTTGGGATCACTTTATAAACAATATGCTTCTCTTCCTTGTTGTCGCTCCACCTTTGGAAGAACGATACGGAAGTCGAACACTTCTAAGCGGTATCCTTATGACCGCGCTGGTATCCGGCATATTGCAGTGTGTGCTGTTCCCCACTTCTGCATTGCTTGGTGCATCCGGTATCGTATTCATGCTCATCATGCTCTCCAGTTTGGCCGGCAGTAAGAATGGAGGTATCCCTATCACCTTCATCTTGGTTGGCGTGCTGTACTTAAGCCAGCAGATTTACAGTATCCTCTTTATACAAGATAATGTAGCCAACTTTATGCACATTGTCGGTGGTATTTGCGGTACAGCTTTTGGTTTTGCCGTCCGGAAGAGATAACGAATGATTGGGAAGAGAATCTTATTTATGATGAGTAAGCACATTTTCCAGAAAGAACCTGTCCTGAGCATTGCCACTTGTTTGGCGATCATTTCCGCTTTCTTTGTCCCCCCGGACGCAGAATACCTCGGATATATCGATTTCCGTACTCTTGCAATCCTGTTTTCGCTAATGACAGTTATGGCCGGACTGAGAGGGCAAGGCGTATTTGATAGACTCGGCCATGCCCTCCTATCTCATACCCGCACCACTTTGCAGCTAACAGCTGTTCTCGCTGGCCTATGCTTCTTCAGCAGTATGCTGATAACAAACGATGTATCGCTGCTAACATTCGTGCCATTTACGTTTGTCGTTCTGAATCGTTTGAACGCATCTGTTCGCAGCAAACTGCTCCTCCCTATCGTCTGTATGCAGACGATAGCTGCCAACCTTGGCAGTATGCTTACACCACTGGGCAATCCCCAAAACCTGTATTTGTATGGCAAGAGCGGGATGGATATGAGCTCTTTTGTTCTGTTGATGCTCCCCTATTCCATCATATCATTAGTGCTTATTGCTATATGGGCAGTATGGCTATGCCGTGAAGGTTCCGACATTGTTGTAACTCATTCTGCGGCAAACTCAGAACCAGACAAGAAACTCATTGCGATGTACGGTATTCTGTTTGTCGCCTGTTTATTGGTTGTATTGCGTGTTCTCCCATACGGTGTTGCATTCGTCGCTATCTTGGTGTGCACCTTCTTTGCCGACCGCCCCACTCTTGGCCGCGTAGACTATTCTCTGATTCTTACCTTTGTAGCACTGTTCATTTTCATCGGGAACTTAGGTCGGATGGAAGCGTTCTCTGGATGGTTGCAGAATATTCTGGCCGGCCATGAGGTTTTCGTATCCGTTCTGGCCTCTCAAGTGACCAGTAATGTGCCTGCTGCCATCCTGCTTTCTGGATTTACCGATAATTTCCGTGCGCTGATTATTGGCACAAACCTTGGTGGCCTTGGCACATTAATTGCATCCATGGCAAGCCTGATTTCTTATCGACAGATTGCAAATGAAGTACCTGCTGAAAAAGGGCACTATTTTGCGATGTTTACTATTTCCAATGTAGTGTTTCTGGCCATTCTGATGGGCGCTTGGGCCCTGACCTGATATTTCCGTAATTCTATTGCTATTTAACGTCTTTAAACGAAAATCTACATTCGTAAATGGTCGCGCAGTCAAGCAAAAGCGAGCGCATTATAAAAAATTACGTCAGCAGTTACAGAAGGCTCAAACACCATCTTCACGCATAAGGCTGAAAGCTATAGGGAAACAAAAAAGCGGAGGAGGCAAAACGCCTCCTCCGCGCCAAAATTTTCGGTTGTAGGGAAACACCGGGGGTAGAAAGTGTATTACTGCCATCCTCTTGCCGCAGGGTCGAGCATCTCGGCGGCGGAATACACCAGCGCGTTGCAGATGGCGGCAGCCACGTTGCTGCCGCCCTTGCGGCCCATGGCGGCGATGGCGGGCACGCCGTACTGCGTGCAAACCGCAAACAGCCGCTCCTTGCTTTCCACCACATTCACAAAGCCGACGGGCACGGCGATGACCAGCGCGGGGCGCAGACCGCTTTCGATCTCGTCCGCAATCGTCAGCAGCGCCGTGGGGGCGTTGCCGACGGCCAGCACCGCGCCGGGATACTCCCGCGCGGCCCTGTGCATGGCGGCGGCGGCCCGGGTCGAGCCCGCCGCCTTCGCAGCAGCGGCGACAGCAGGGTCGGCCATAAAGCAGAGTGCCTGCCCGCCCAATTTGGCCAGACCGGGCTTTGTGATGCCCGCCAGCGCCATGTTGGTGTCGGTGATGACCACTGCCCCGGCACGCATGGCCGCGACGCCCGCCGCCGCCGCGCCGGGTGTGAAGCGCAGGTTCTCGGCGTAGTCAAAATCCGCTGTCGTGTGAATAACGCGCTTGACCACGGCGGCGTTTTCGGGCGGAACAGCAAGCCCGCGCGCGGCCAGCTCCGCCGTGATAATGCCCATGCTCGTGCGCTCAATATCGGCGGGCAGATGATGCTGCGGTGTCATTTTTTCCCTCCTCTGGGATTGTGCAGACCCATGGCCGCGTAGACGGCGTCCATGTCCAGCGCACTGCGCACGCCGTCAGCCAGCAGGTCCAGCTGCTGTGTGCGGTAGTCGGCCATCGCAAGCGGCGCGGCGGTCTCCGGCGCGATTCCCTTACGGCGGCAGAGGTACGCGGCCAGCTGCTCCGTCAATTCGCCGCTGTCAAACAGGCCGTGCAGGTAGGTGCCGAACACGGCGTTTTGCACGCAGCCCTCCGGTGTGCCGTCGGCATAGCGGCAGAACGGTGCGCCGTTCACCGCGGTGCGGCCCGTGTGAATTTCATATCCGGTCAGCGCAGCCCCGGCAAAGGGCGCGGCAGCCGTGGCCGTGACCTGTGCGCGGCGCTTTTCGGCGGTAAAGACCGTCCGCGTCGGCAGCAGACCCAGCCCGCGCAGCGTCTGCGGATGGCCGCTCTCGGTGCCCTGACTGTCGTCGAGCGTCTCGCCCAGCAGCTGGTAGCCGCCGCAGACGCCCAGCACCGGCGTGCCGCCTGCTGCCAGCTTGAGCACAGCGGCCTCCAGCCCGGACTGGCGCAGCCACAGCAGGTCGTTCACCGTGTTTTTGGTGCCGGGCAGAATGACCAGGTCCGGCGCGCCCAGCTCCCGCACGGACTGCACGTACCGCACACCCAAAAGCGGGTGCTGTTCCAGCGGCATAAAATCGGTAAAATTGGAAATATGCGGCAATCTCAAAACAGCTGCGTCCAGCGGCTTGACCGCGCTTTTACTTTGCAGCCGCGGCGCAAGCGAGTCCTCGTCCTCGATGTCCACCCGCAGGTACGGCACGACGCCCAGCACCGACAGCTGTGTTTTTTTCTCCAGCATCGCCAGCCCGGGGCGCAAAATTTCTACATCGCCGCGGAATTTATTGATGATAAGCCCGCATATACGCGCGCGCTCATCCGGCTCCAGCAGCGCCACCGTGCCGTACAGCTGCGCAAAGACGCCGCCGCGGTCAATGTCGCCCGCCAGCAGAACCGGCGCGTCCACGAGCTTTGCCAGCCCCATGTTGACAATGTCGTCCGCCTTCAGGTTGATCTCGGCGGGACTGCCCGCGCCCTCGATGACGATGATGTCAAATTCATCGGCAAGGCTGTCGTAGGCACGCAGAATATCGGGAATCAACGACTTTTTGCGGCGGAAGTATTCCTTTGCGGGCATATCGCCGCGGACCTCGCCGTTCACGATGACCTGGCTGCCCACATCGCTGCTCGGCTTGAGCAGGATCGGGTTCATCCGCACATCGGGCTCGACGCCCGCGGCCTGCGCCTGCACGACCTGTGCGCGGCCCATTTCGAGGCCGTCCCGGGTCACAAAGCTGTTCAGCGCCATGTTCTGGCTTTTGAACGGCGCGGTTTTGTAGCCGTCCTGCGCAAAAATGCGGCAGAGCGCCGCGCACAGCAGGCTTTTGCCCGCGCCGCTCATCGTGCCCTGCACCATGATGCACCCTGCCCGGCTCATGCCAGCACCTCCCGCATAATTTTCAACAGCTGTTCGTTTTCTTTTTGGGTGCGCACAGCGGTGCGGTACCACGTCTCGTCCAGCCCCGGGTAGTTGCCGCAGCCGCGCACCACCGCACCGTGACGGCGCAGTTTTGCCCCAAAGTCCGCCGGTGCGCGGAACAGCAGGTAGTTGGCCTGTCCGTCCACGACCCGCAGCCCCAGTGCCCGCAGTCCCGCGGCCAGCCTTGGGCGCTGGTCGGCAATGAGTGTGCGCACGCTGTCGGCATAGGCGGTCTCCTCCAGTGCGGCCAGCCCTGCGGCCTGTGCCAGGCCGGACACGGCCCACGGCTGACCCGCCGCGCGCATTTTGTCCAGCAGCGCCGTGTCACTGCACAGCGCATAGCCCAGCCGCACCCCGGCCATGGCGTAGAGTTTGGTGAATGCCTTTAAGATTATAAGGTTCGGTGCATCGCGCAAAACTGTCTTAGCTGTCAGGGCATCCCGCGCAGCGAGGAAGTCGAGGAAGCACTCATCCACGACCAGCACCGCGCCGCAGTCGGCACAGCGGCGCAGCAGCTTTTGCACCATAACGAGCGGTGTGACCTGCCCGGTGGGGTTGTTGGGCTGGCAGAGGAACACTGCATCGGTGCTGTCGTCGATGGCGTCTACAAAGCCGTCCGTCACGGCAAAGTCTTTTTCCTCCCGCAAAAGAAACCGCTGTACGTCACAATCCACCGTTTCCAGCGCAGCAGCGTACTCGGCAAAGGTCGGCGCGGGCAGCAATGCGCGCCGCGGGCGCAGGGCCAGTGCCAGGCGGTAGATCAGGTCCGCCGCACCGTTGCCGCACAAAATTTGCGCAGTATCCACACCCTCTGCCGCGGCCAGCTTAGTGCGCAGTGCCCGGCAGAGCGGGTCCGGGTAGCGATCCGCCATGGGCAGTGCCGCTGTGATGGCCGCCGCCACGCCCGCGGGCAGCCCCAGCGGGCTGACGTTGGCCGAAAAATCCAGCGCGTCCCGACCAAACTCGGCCCGATAGCCCGCCCAGTCACCGCCGTGTACCAGTTCCATTCCGCATTCCCTCACAAGACAAGCATCAGCCGCACGGCCAGCCCCAGCACAAGGGCCAGCAGGCTCTCGGCGTACATCATGCGGTTGGCACGCAGGATGTCCCGCGGCTCGATCTCCCGCAGTGGGTCGCCAATTGTCGGCTTATCGTAATATTCGCCAAAGTAATAGGCCGGGCCCGCCAGCTGCACGCCCAGTGCCCCGGCGCAGGCGCTCTCGGTCTGGGCGCTGTTGGGGCTGGCGTGGCGGCGGCGGTCCCGCCGCCAGATGCGCCACGCCCCGCGGGCGCTGTTGCCCGTCAGCGCCGCCACAGCCACCCAGAGCAGCGCGGCCAGGCGGCTGGGCAGCCAGTTGGCGGCATCGTCCAATTTGGCGGCACAGCGCCCGAAATAAAGATACTTTTCGTTTTTGTAGCCGAGCATACTGTCCATCGTATTGATGGCCTTGTAGGTCAGCGCCAGCGGTGCCCCGCCAAGGAGCATATACAAAAGCGGCGCAATGACGCCGTCGCTGGCGTTCTCGGCTACGGTCTCCACGGCGGCTCTAGTCACGCCCGCGGCGGTCAGGTTTTGCGTGTCACGGCCCACGATGCGGGCCACGGCCCTGCGGGCCGCGGGCAGGTCGCCCTTTGCCAGTTCCTTGTACACATTGCGGCTCTCCTGTGCAAGACCCTTGGCAGCCAGCGCCTGGCCGCACCAGAGCATTTGCAGCGCCAGCCCCAGCGCCGGATGGAGCCTTGCCGCAGCCCAGCAGGCAAGCCCGGTAACGGCCAGCGTGCCCAGCGGCAGCACCGCGGCCACCGCGGCCCCGCCGGCCAGCTCGCCCCGCGGCGTTTTGGGCAGTGCGGTGCGCAGGTGCTTTTCCAGCGCCGAGATGCACCGGCCTATGAGCACCACCGGATGCGGCAGCCACGCCGGGTCGCCAAACAGAGCGTCCAGCAAAAAGCCGCCCAGCACCGCCCAAAAGATCAGCATGTGCTCTCCTTCGTGTACTGCACGGTCTTGACCAAGCGCAGCTCATGCCGCGACGCCCAGTCGCGGGCGTCCAGCACATAGCCGCCTGCGTTGGGGCCGCACCACCGGTAATAGCTGCGGCGCGGCACGCCGTAGCGCTCCAACGCGGCCATCTGGGTGCCGCCGTGGGCCAGGATCACCAGCATTTCCTCGCCGTCGGCCAGCGCCTTGTCCACCAGCGCCGCAAACGTGCGGCATACGCGGTCACTGAAATCATCCTTGCGCTCACCGTCGGGGCAGCTGCTCTCGCAGTTGGCGGCGACCCACGCCTGATAGTCGGGGTCGTGCTCCATCTCAATATAATTGCGGCCTTCAAAGCTGCCGAAGCACATCTCCTTCAGCCCGTCCACGGGCACGAGCTCCGCGTCCGGGAACAGCACCTCCGCCGTCTGCCTTGTACGCTGCAGCGTGGAAATATAGACAACCTTCGGGTCAATATCAGCCCGGCGCAGCTGGGCCAGCCCCTCGGGCGAGAGCGGGATGTCCCGCTGACCCTGATAGCGCTTCTGGGCGTTGTACTCGGTCAGGCCGTGGCGCAGTAAATAAATCAGCATTTCGGAAGTTCTCCTTTCAAAATCGTCGGCAGACCGCAAAACATCTGCACAACGCAGTCCGCTCGCGCGGCCAGCAGACAGGCCAGACGGCCCGCCGCCTCCCGCGCGGCACGCGCGGCGGGGTCAATCGGCACAACGCCGCCGCCGACCTCCGCCGCGGTCACAACATCATAATCTGCCAGCTCGTCGGCCAGCCGGTTCAAATCGGCGGCGTCGGCGGCCAAATCCTGCACGTCGTACACCTGCCGCCCGCCGAGCTTTTGCGCAAAGGTGCGCTTGCCGCTGCAGAGCGGCCCTGTCACAAACACCATTTACAGCACCCCCAGCCATTGGCAGGCGGCCAGCGCCGCCAGCATCCAGATCTCGCATTTTTGCAGGAACCACCCGGCCAGATCACCGGTCACACCGCCAAACTGTTTTTTGGCAACAACGTAGTACCGCGTAAAAACGCAGCCTGCGGCCAGCACCAACGCCCAGCCGCCCAGTGCAGTCAGCCCCACGGCCAGCATGGCGCAGAGCACGGCCAGCACCTGCCGCACGCGGACGCGGTCCGCCGCCGTGGCAAAGGTGTGGGCAAGGCCGGTGTTTTTCGCCAGCGGGAACGCCGCCACGGCCAGCCCGGACAGCGCCCGCTCCCCCACCAGCGCCAGCGTCCAGAGCACGCCGACCCGCGGGGTGAACGCCACACAACCGCACAGCGCAAAATACGCCGCAAAGTAGCTGCACAGCCGAATGACCGCGAACGCGCCGCAGTGGGGGTCCTTTAAAATTTCCAGTTTCTTCGCGGTATCGCCGTAGCTTGAAAGTGCGTCGCAGGTGTCGGCGTAGCCGTCCAGATGGATGCCGCCCGTGACCCAGACCGGCACAAGGCAGAACCCTGCCGCGCGGGCCGCCACAGGCAGCGGCAGCACGCCGCAGACGCACCACAGTGCGCCGCACACCACCCCCACCAGCGGGAAGGCGCAGAGCGCGTACCGCATATTTTTTTCGTTCCAGTCGAACTGCGGCATCGGCAGGGCCGAGAACATGGCGAACGCCACCGCAATCGTCTGTAAAGCTGTCACAGACCTTCACTTCCTTTATAATAGACGGGGATGCCGCAGACAACGCGCACCACGCGGTCTGCCCGCGCCGCCGCAGCGTTGTTGACGGCGGCCAGCGCGCGCAGATAGCGGTCCGTATCGCCCGCATAGTCTGCCCCACCGCTGAACACCTCATTGGAAACCACAATCAGATTATCACATTGCAGCAGCATCTTGTCAATGCCCCGCAGGATCGCCGCCGCGGTTTCCGTCCCCGCACCGTCGGGGTCATACAGCTCATTGGCGGCCAGGTTGCCCAGATCCTCCAGCAGCACGGTGCCGCGCCGGGGCAGAGCCACGCGGTCCAGGTGCAGCGGGCACTCTACCGTGGTAAACTGCTTTTCGGCCCGCATGGCGCGGTGCTTCGCCACGCGGGCGGCGCACTCGGCATCCCAGACCTGCATCGTCGCCAGATAGGTGCGCGGCAGCGGTGCACGCAGGCAGAGCGACTCCGCATAGGCGCTTTTGCCGCTGGCCGCGCCGCCGATGACCAGCGTCAGCACTGCGGGGTGTACGGCGTGATGCCGCCCTCCGCAAACGAGTAGCAGCCGTTGTAGACGGCCAGCGCCATATCCCACAGCGGCAGGCTGGCCACCGCGCCCGTGCCCTCGCCCAGATGCAGCTCTGCGGTGATAAGCGGTTTTTTGCACAGCGCGTCCAGCACAATATGTGCGGCTGGCTCACTGGACACATGGCTGGCGAAAACGGCCTTTTCCGCCGCGGGGCAGAGCCGCACCGCGCACAGCGCCGCCACGCCGCTGATGAATCCGTCCATCACGATGGGCAGCCTTTCGAGCGCACCGCCCAGAAACACGCCGCACAGCCCGGCAATATCAAAGCCGCCCAGCGCCGCCAGCACCCCCAGCGGGTCCGCGGCGTCGGGGTGGTTGCGGGCAATGCCGCGTTCTATCGCATCTATTTTGCGGTGCAGTCCGGCATCGGAAAGTCCCGCGCCGCGCCCGGTCATCTCGGCCACAGGGCGGCCCAGCAGCACGCTGGCCACGGCGCTGGACGTCGTTGTGTTGCCGATGCCCATTTCCCCCGTCGCCAGCAGCTGTGCGCCGTTCTGCTTCTGCGCGCGCACCAGCGCGATGCCCGCGGCGATGGCCTGTACGGCCTGTGCGCGGGTCATAGCCGGGCCGGTGGTAAAGTCAGCCGTACCCGCAGCAATGCGGCAGTCCGCCGCGCCGGGCACGGGTGCGCCCGCAATGCCCATATCGACGGGCACGACGTCGCAATGGGCCGCAGCGGCCATACGGCAGACGCTGGTGCGGCGGACGGTCAGGTTTTCGAGCACGGCGCGGGTCACGGAGGCATCGGTCTGGCTGACGCCCTGCGCCACAACGCCGTTGTCCGCGCAGAGCACCAGCACCGCGCGGCGGCTGACATCCGGCACGGGGTCGCCGGTCAGCGCGGCGGCGTCCTCGACCATGGATTCCAGCCGACCCAGTCCACCCAAAGGCTTTGCCAGCGCAGCCCAGTGGGCGTGGGCTGCGGCGCGGGCGGCCTCGTCCGGCGGGGTAACGGCTGCAAGCAGGTTTTTCAGTTCGTTTTCGGTCATGATGTTTCCTTTATATAATGTTCGGCTGCAGCCGCAAAGCGCTTCGGCAGCGGCGTACCTGCCCAGTACAGATGCGGAAAACCCGCGTAGAGACGTGCATTGGCAAAGCCGCACGCCCACTGCCGCCCGTTTGCCTTGGCAGCGGTGAACGCATCGCCGTTTTCGGTGGAGTCCCAGTGATGGAACTCGTGGACGGGCAGGGTCTCCCCCGCGCGGAACAGCATACTGTCGGCGCGGGCGGTCAGGCGGGCGTAGCCGAACCGCACAAGCCGCCCGACCTTGAAGCCCTGCCCGAGCAGCACGCCCGCCATCGTGTGGGGCGTGCCGTCGGCGTCCTGTAATGTCCGGCCCAGGTACAAAAAGCCGCCGCACTCGGCCACGGTGGGCAGACCGCCCTGCACGGCGCTTTTTACGGCGGCACGCAGGGGGGCGTTCGCAGCCAGCCGGGCGGCGTACAGCTCGGGGTAACCGCCCGGCAGGTAAAGCCCGCCGATGTTATCCGGCAGAGCCGTGTCGGCCAGCGGGCTGAAAAAGCACAGCTCCGCGCCGTTTTCCCGCAGTGCCTCCAGCGTTTCGGCGTAGGTAAAGCAGAACGCGGCGTCCCTTGCCACGGCAAGGCGCACCCGCGGCGGGGGCACCGTGCACGGCACAGCGGCGGGCGCAGGGCGGTCAAACAGGGTGTGCAGCAGCGGCCAGTCGATGGTTTGCTGCGCGGCATCGGATAAGAGCTGTATCTTGCGCTGCAGATCGTCGATCTCGGCGGCGGTTTTCAGACCGAGGTGGCGGCTTTCTATCGCGGCCTCGGGCAGCGGCGGCAGGCAGCCGACCACGGGCAGACCAGTCTCTTTTTCGAGCATCGGCTTCAGCAGAGCGCACAATCCTTGCGTACAATCATTGAGCAAAATTCCCGCGATATGGTGCGGTGTGCGGAACGCCGTCAGCCCGCGCAGCTCCGCCGCCAGCGTCAGGCTTGCCCCCTTGGGCCGCACAACGAGCAGTGCGGGCAGGTCCAGTGTATCGGCCAACTGCCACGCGCTGGCCGTGTCGGTCACGCCGCCAAGGCCGTCGTAGTAGCCCATGGCCCCCTCGACGACTGCCGCGCCGTGCCCCGCCGCGTGCCGGGCGTAGAGTGCGCGGGCGGTCTGCGGTGCAGAGAAAAACAGGTCGAGATTGTGGCTTTCGACGCCCAGCACCGCGCGGTGGAACATCGGGTCGATGTAGTCCGGCCCCGACTTAAACGCGCAGGGGGTCAGGCCGCGGGCAGTCAGCACCGCCAGCAGCGCACAGGCTGCCGTTGTTTTTCCGTTGCCGGAGCGGGGTGCAGCCAGAACCAATTGCAGCATTTTTACTCCCTCGCGATCAAGAAAACCGGGTTGTTCGCCATGAGCAGGTGCAGGCTGCCCGCCGCCCGGCTGCGGCTGACTGCGATTTGTGTGACCTGGGCGGTCAGGCCGTGGGCCGTCAGGGCCGCAACGGCCTCCTGTAAGGTTTCCAGCGCAATGGCGCTGATACAGAGCCGTGCATCGGGGTTCGCGGCCAGCGCGGCATCGACGACAGCCCGCAGACTGCCCTTGCTGCCGCCGATAAAAACAGCGTCCGGCGCGGGCCAGCCTGCCAGTGCGGCGGGGGCAAAGCCCTCGGTGAGGTGCAGATTTTGCACCGCAAATTTTGCGCGGTTCTGACGGATAAGGTCACAGGCTTCCGCGTCGCACTCCACGGCGCAGACCCAGCCCGCAGGGGCGGCCAGCGCCAGCTCCACACTGACGCTGCCGGTGCCCGCGCCCACATCCCAGAGGGTATCTGTGGGGCGCACAGCCAGCTTGGCCAGCGCGGCAGCGCGGACCTCCTGCTTGGTCATCGGCGTTTTGCCGCGGATGAACGCTGCATCGGGCAGGCCGGGCGTGCGGCGCAGGGGCGCGGGCACATTTTCCACAAGCAGGACACTGAGCGGTGCAAAGTGCTGTGCGGCCAGCTCCTGCGCCCTGCCGGTCACAAGCCGCTGGGACGGCGTGCCGAGGTTCTCCCCCACCGTGGCCGCAGCGCCGCCCAGCCCGGCAGCCGCCAGCTGTTGGCAGAGCGTCGCGGGGGTCTCGCTGCCGCCGGTCAGGAAAAAGGTTGTCCCGCCTGCGCGGCAGGCGGCCACCGAGTCACAGGCACACCCGTGGGCGGAGACGAGCCGCCAGCCCTGCCACGGGCGGCCCAGTGCCGCGGCCAATAATTGCACGCTGGAAACGCCGGGCAGCACCGTGTACGGCAGACCCGCGTCGTCCAATGCGCGGCAGAGCGCCGCCGCGCCGGAGTAGAAGCCCGTGTCGCCGCTGAAAACCACCGCGGCCTCCGCGCAATCTGTCTGCCGCAGCAATGCGCAAATTTCGTCCGTTTTATAGAGGGCTGTGCGGTTTGCCGTGCAGCCCTCGGGCAGGTTTTCCAGCAGGCGGCGCGCGCCGATGATCAGCTCCGCTCCGCGCAGCGTCTCCAGCCCCGCCGCTGTCAGGCTGCCGGGCGCTCCGCTGCCCATGCCCACCAATGTGATCTTCATAAAAGCTCCCTGCATCGCTGTAAAATTGTGTCGGCGGTCTCGCCCGCGTCGTCCGGGCGGCGCAGCACAATGAGCTGCACGCCGCACCGGGCGGCGGCCTCGGCCTTTTCGGCAAAGCCGCCCGCCGCGCCGCCGTCCTTCGTGACCATATAGTCGATATGGAACTGGTGCAGCAGCGCCGCATTTAATTCTTTCGTAAAAGGCCCCTGCATCGCAAGGATATTGCGGTGCGGAACGCCCGCTGCCTCGCATGCTGCGATACCTGCCAGCGTCGGCAGAACGCGCGGGTAGAGCCGCGCCGGGTCGAGCGCTGCGAAGGCGGGCAGCTCCTTGGCACCCGTCGCCAGCAGGACGCGCCCCGGTCTGTCTGCCAGATACGCGGCGGCCCGGGCGGCATCGGCCAGCACCACACTGCCCGCGGGCAGGGGGCTGGCGGGGCGCAGCAAACGGTGATATTCAACTCCCGCCGCCGCTGCCGCCGCACGGATATTGCGCGTTGCCTCGGCGGCATACGGGTGGGTCGCGTCAACGCAGAGCGCCGCACCGCGCAGCAGCGCCGTCATTCCTTCGGCGTCCAGCCGCCCGGTGCGCACCGTGATGCCGTCAGCGCAGCCCTGTTCCTCGGCCCCCAGCTCTGTCGCCACACAGACCGTGACCGCCGCGCCGAGCGCCGCCAGCACGCGGGAGAAGCTGCGCCCCTCCGTTGTACCGCTGAAAACCACCACATTCATACGCCGCGATACCCCCTTGGCGTAACCATTCTGCCATGTAAAATCTGCGTTGCAGCGTTGCCGACAAAGACCGTTGTGAACATATCCACGGCGGTATCCTCCAGCTCGGCCAGCGTCAGCAGCCGTGCGGTCTGGCCGTCACGGCCAATGCAGCGCACCAGCCCGCAGACCGTGTCCGGCCCCTTGCCGTTGTCCCGCAGAATGCGTACGGCCTTTTGCAGGTAGTCGGCGCGGCCCCTGGACGACGGGTTGTAGAGCGCCAGGCAGAAATCCCCCGCCGCGGCGCAGGCCAGCCGCTTTTCAATGACGGCCCACGGCGTCAGACGGTCCGACAGCGAAATCACGCAAAAATCGTGTGCCAACGGCGCACCCAGCACCGCGGCCCCGCTCAAAGCGGCGGTCAGGCCGGGCACGATCTCGACCTCCACCTCCGGGCAGTGCTCCGCCAGCTCCAACAGCGGGCTGGCCATGCCGTAGACCCCGGCGTCGCCGGAGCAGACGAGCGCCACCGTCTTGCCGCCCTTTGCCGTTTCCAGCGCCCAACGGCAGCGGTCAAGCTCCCGCATCATGCCGGTAGCGTAAACCTCTTTCTCCGGGTAAAGCGGGCGCACAAGGTCGATGTAGACCGTGTAGCCGCACAGCACGTCGGCGGCCTGCAGGGCAGTCTGCGCCTGGGCGGTCAAATACTGAGCACCGCCCGGGCCGAGGCCCACCACATACACAAGACTACGGTTCATCATTTTTCCATCTCCAATCCAGGGCAAAGGGGGCCAGCGCCACGGCAAGGGTCACGCCGTCCCGCGCCCACTTCGGGATGAACAGCACCCCGTTTGCAGCCAGCACCGCCGCGCGTTCACAGACATTGTCCACGCCCGTGATGCTCTGCACAAAGCCGGAGGACGTAAAGCGGCCTTTAGCCGTGCGCAGGGCAGCGGCGGTATAAAAGTCCATCTCCCAGCCGTGCGCCCGGCAGAACACCGCCAGACCCGGCTCATCCTTTTTCAAGTCAATGCTGGCTGCGCGGACAATGCCCTGCGGGGCAAAATGGTGCTCCGCGCAGAAGGCCGCAAAGGTTGTTTCCAACTTTTCCGCCGTCGTGCCGCGCTTGCAGCCGACACCCAACACCGCAATGCGGGGGATCAGGTGCAGCGCCTCACCCGTCGGGGTCAGCGTCAGCGCAAAATCTGCGCGATCAGCGGCGGCGGCAGGCTCCACACCCGCGGGCGGCGTGCCGGAAACAGCCCAGTCGGCAGCATAGCAAACGCTCTGCCCGGCCAGCAGTGCCCCGCTCACGTAGCGGATGCGCTCCGGCTCGGCCACGGCGCAGTTCTGGCGCTTGGCCCACTCGTCCACGGCAAAAACGCCGCGTCCGTCGGTGGCCGTCGTGATGACCGGCACGGCATGGCAGACCGCCGCCAGCCGCTGCGCCAGCTCGTTTGCGCCGCCCAGATGCCCCGACAGCAGCGGAATGGCGAACCGCCCACCCTCATCCAGCACAACGACGGCGGGGTCTGCAGCCTTGCTGCGGCAGTGGGGCGCGATGGCCCGCACCGCGATCCCGGCAGCTCCTACAAAAATCAGTGCGTCGCTTTGTGCAAACTGCGCAGCGGTCCAATCGGTCAGGCGGACGCCGTCCGCACCGCCGCGGGCCACGCTGCCGGGGCAGGCTGCCGCCAGCTGCTGCGCCAGCGCCAGTCCCCGCGCCGTGAACGCAATGTACGCGCAGGTCATCGGTCCGTCCCCCTTCGGAACTCCGTTGTGAACGCCGGGTCGTACAGCTTGCTGCGGTCATACTGTGCGGCCAAAAAGCCCCCGACGACGATGAGCGCCGTCTTGGTGATGCCCGCCGCGCGGGTGCTTTCGGCCAGCGTTCTGACGGTGCAATGTACAATTTTCTGTTCCGGCCACGTTGCCTTGTAGACAACGGCGGCAGGGGTCGCGGCGGTGTACGCGCCCTGCAGAAGCGCGTCCTGCACCCTGTCGATCAGGCCGATGGAGAGGAAAATGACCATCGTCGCCCCGTGGGCGGCCAGCGCGGCCAGGCGCTCACCTTCGGGCACAGGGGTACGGCCCTCCATGCGGGTGATGATGACGGTCTGGCTGACGCCGGGCAGCGTGTACTCAGCGTTCAGCGCCGCCGCCGCACCGCAGAAGCTCGACACGCCGGGCGTATCGTCGTAGGCGATACCCATGGCGTCCAGCGCGTCCATCTGCTCCCGGATTGCACCGTACAGGCAGGGGTCGCCCGTGTGCAGGCGCACGGTGGTTTTGTGCGCTGCTTCGTTTTCTTTCATGACGGCAAGCACCTGCTCCAGCGTCATCTCGGCGCTGTTATAGATGGCGCAGTCCGTCCCCGCCAGCCCCAGCAGCGCCGGGTTGACCAGGCTGCCCGCGTAGATGATGCAGTCCGCCGTTTGCAACAGGGCCGCGCCGCGCCGGGTAATCAGGTCCGGTGCGCCGGGACCGGCCCCCACAAAATGTACCATGTCAGGCTTCCTTCCACAATTTCAACAGTGTATCAGCAGTTTTTGTCTGGCCCAACGGGCCGTTCCGGTTTGAGAACAGCACCGCGCCGACCTTGAACGCCCCCGCCGCGCGGCGGTCCAGATGCGTCTGGATCGCTGTGAGCAGGCTAGCCATGACCGGCTCCCGCAGCTGCGCGGCGTCCAGAATGTCCAGACAGGCGTCTGTCGTGGCGGCGTCCATCAGGGCGCGGCAGGTCGCCGCGTCCGCGCCGCAGAGCGCCGCATGGGCGCAGAACAGCTCAGTGCGGCAGTCGGCACAGCGGGAGTGGGTGTTCATGATGCCGCCCGCCAGCTTGACGAGCTTGCCTACATGCCCGACGAGCAGCACCTCCGCGAAGTGCTCCGCCGCTGCCATATCCAGCGCCTCGCCGATGAAATTTGAGATTTTTACGACAGGGATCTCGTGCAGCGCGGGGTAGTTGGCGGCCAGGTAGTCCAGCCCGTAGTTGCCGGGGGCTAAAATCAGGCGGCGGCTTTTCAACGCTGCCTGGTGGATTTCGATTTGCAGCGTATCCAGAAGCGCCTGCTGGCTCATCGGCTCCACAATGCCGCTGGTGCCCAGCACCGACAGGCCGCCCTCGACCCCCAGATGCGGGTTGAAGGTGCGCTTGGCCGCCGCCTCACCCCCTTCGATGGAGATGACCACCGCGAACCCGCCGCCGTAGCCGACGGCGTCCGCCTCCCGCAAAAGCGCCTCGGCTATCATCTGCCGCGGCACACGGTTGATGGCCGCCGCGCCGACGGGCTGGTCGAGGCCGGGCTTTGTCACACGGCCCACCCCCGCCCCGCCGTCAATCGTAACGGTGCGCGGCGCGCCGGGCAGCAGTGTGACCGCGGCAATGACCGGCAGCCCCGTCGTGGCGTCGATGTCGTCGCCGCCGTCCTTGACGATGGCGCACGCGGCCCCGTCTGCCGTCAGGCGGCAGAACTGCGGTGCGACCTCCACGACGATACCCTTGGGCGTGCGCAGACCAACGCTTTCCGGCGCGTGGCCGGTCAGCAGCAGCCGCGCCGCGCCCGCCGCCCCCAGCGCCGCGCAGGTGCCGGTGGTGTAGCCGCAGCGCAGTAAACGCTGCCCGCTGCGGATGTAGTGCTCAAATTGGGGCTTCGGCTTTGCGCCGCTCCCGGCAAACAGCACCGCGTATTGGTCGGTGGTCAGTCCAAACAGCGCACAGATATTGTCCTGTGCAAAGGCGTCCTGCGGTGGCAGCACAGCGGACACGCCTGACGGCGCAACGCAGACTACGGCGTCGGCCAGCCTTTGGGCCAGCTCCAGCTCATGCAGCGTCACGATGACGGCCACATTCTTCTCATGTGCCAGCACTTGCAGGATGTCCATGAGCTCCGCCTTGCCCTTCACGTCCAAAAACGACGTTGGCTCGTCCAGAAGCAAAATCTCCGGCTGCTGGCAGACCGCGCGGGCCAGCAGCACGCGCTGGCGCTGGCCGTCGCTGATCCTGGCAAAATCGCGGTCCTCCAGCTCCTCCGCCCGGACAAGGCACAGGGCGTCGTGCACCTGCTGCCTGTCGGCATCGGACAAAATGCCCAGCCGCCCGGTGTAGGGGTAGCGCCCGGCGGCGGCGACCTCAAAGCAGGACGTCAGCTCGGTGCGGGCCGTGTGGGGCAGCATCAGCGCCAGCTTGCGCGCCCGGGCGTTGGGGGTGTAGGCCGTCAGGTCTTGCCCGTCCAGCAGCACCGCGCCGCCCTGCGCCGCCAGCTGCCCGGCCAGCGTTTTTAAAAGGGTGGATTTGCCCGCGCCGTTCGGACCGATGAGTGCCAGAATTTTGCCGCGCTCGGCGTGCAGGGCAATGTCCCGCAGCAGCGGCGCACCGTAGCCGACAGCGAGATTTTGCGTTTCACAACAGCTCATACCGTGCCCCCCCCGCTGTGGCGGCGCACAAGCAGCCAGATGACCACCGGCGCACCGAACACCGCTGTGACCGAGCTGATGGACAGCTCGGTGGGTGCAAACAGGCTGCGGGCGATCAGGTCGCACAGCAGGCAGAATGCCGCGCCGCCCAGTGCGCAGCCCGGCAGCACCCGCAGCGGTTTTGCACTGCCCAGCGTATGTTTTACCAGATGCGGCACCGCAATGCCGACGAAGGAGATCGGTCCGGCAAATGCCGTGACGCAGGCCGCCAGCAGGCTTGACAGCAGCACAAGCACCACGGAAAACGCCCGCACCGGCACGCCGACGCTGGCGGCGTAGCTTTCGCCCAGCTGGTAGGCGGCCATCGGCTTGGAGAGCAAAAACGCGGCGGCCAGGCAGGGCAGAACGATGGCCGCCGCCGTGGCGACATTGCCCCAGGTCATGCCGGAGAAGCTGCCCATCGACCAGTTGTGCAGGTTGACGATGTTGGAATCCTGCGCGAAGGCGACGACAATATCGGTGACGGCCGAGCAGATATAGCCGATCATGACGCCGCAGATAACCAAAATGCTCATCTGCTGCACGCGGCGCGCCACGGCCAGCACAAACAGCATGGCCGCCATGGCCCCGGCAAACGCCGCCAGAATCAACGTCAGTGAGCCGGTGAGCAGACCGCGGTTCAAAAAGACGACCATCGTCAGCGCCACGGCCAGCTTGGCCCCGCTGGAAATGCCCATGACAAACGGCCCGGCAATCGGGTTGGCAAAAAACGTTTGCAGCAGATACCCGGCCACCGAGAGCGCCGCCCCCAGCAGCACGACCATGACGGCGCGCGGCAGGCGCAGCTGCAGCAGGATGTTGGCCGCCAGAGCGTTTGTGCCGCGGCCCAGCAGGGCCGCCGCGATGTCCGCCGGGGAGAGCGCAACGCTGCCCCAGAACAGGTTGAGCGCAAACAGCGCCAGCAGGGCCGCCGCCATGGCGAGGTATACAATTGTCATGCGTTTGGAGGTGTGCATGCGTGGTTCCCTTTGCGGCGGGCGGCAATGGTGCGGGCGGATATGGAATCCGCCCCTACGGATGCGCCACGGTTATGTGCGCCCGCTTTTGCCGCCGCGTTAAATTTTCAGTGCAGCTTCGTCAAAAATGTCAATTCACTGTCGTCCGGGTCATCCTCGGTGAACACCCTGTTCATATCCAGGATCAGATCCGGCAGCTCCATGCTCTGCTGGAAAAGGCTCTGCGACGTACACCAGACGCTGCCGCTTTGCACGGCCTTGAAGTCCGCCAGCATCGGACATTTGGCGAGCAGCTCATCCATTGTGCGCAGCTCGCCCTCAATCGTGCTGTTGTAGAGCAGCACATCGGCGTCACGCGCCCCGGCGTAGAAATCCTCGAGCGAGATATTGACAGTCGCCAGATTGTTGCCGCTGTCCGTCAGGTCGGCAAAGACGTAGCTGCCGCCCGCCAGCCCGATCATCTTGGCGACGTAATCGCCGCCCTTGCGCACCGTGGCGAGATTGTTTGAGGTGATGGAGAAGAACGCCGCAGTCTTACCGGTGGGTTCCTCGTCCAGCAGCGGTGCAATGCGCTGCACAGCGTCGTCAAAAATGCGCTCGGCCTCCTCGGTTCTGCCCAGCAGGATGCCGTACAGCTTGACCCATTCCATCCGCGCCAGCGGGTCACTCTCGTAGCTCGAGCGCTCGACGAGGACCGGCACGCCGAATTTTTCGAGCTGCTCTTTCACCTCGGGCGTGTGGTAGATCATTGTGTTCTCGATGGCAAGGCCGCAGTCGGCGGACAGGATCGTCTCGTAATCGGGCGCACTGTACTTGCCCGCGTAGGCGATCTCGCCCTGCTCCATGGCGGTGCGGGCCGCGTCGAGGTACCAGTTTTCGGCCTGCGTGCCGGACAGCGCCACAGCCCCCAGCCCGCCAATGCTGATGATGGGGTCCATCGCGGACGACGACACAAGGTAGATATTTTGGATAGGCTGCTGCAAAACGGTGATGTCTGCGTCCAGATTGACGGGCGCAGCGGCCCCCTCCGGCACGACGAGATAGCGGCTGCCGTCAATCGTGATGAGGTCATAGCCGCCCGCGCACACATCCACCGTGAACTGCTTCGCATATTCCAGCGGATAGCGGTTTTCTATCGTCAATGCGTCCGTTTGCGCGGGAGCCTGGGATGCAGCCGCGCACCCTGCCAGCAGCAGGGCGGGCAGGGCAAAAGCTGCCGCGCGCCTCATTCGGCGGCAGCCAGCGTCGCGCTGTCAAAGGTCAGGGTATAGTCGATCTCGTGCGGGGTGCTCATGGCGACGGTGTCCGCCGTGACGGCCAGCGCGGTATCCAGCGCGGCAACGGGGATCTCAAACGTCGAGTTGCCGTCGGTGTTGACGGGCAGGTACTTTTCGCCGTCAACGAGCATATAGTCATAGTTCGGGCTGCTCCAGACGATGGTCGCGGTCATAATGCCGTCGGCCACGGTCAGCGCGGCAGGGCTTTCGACGGTGGCGCGCCCGCTGCCGCCCTCCAGCGTCACAGCGCAGGTGTAGCTGCCGTCGGCGGGGATCTCGACGGCTGCCGCAGCCGCATCCTCTGCCGCAGGCTCGGCATCGGAGATGCTGACCGTATGGTCATACCAGGTGCCCTTGGTGCCGAGGATGGCCAGCTGGAAATCGGCATCGACAGCCGCAACGGGGATGTCAAAGCCGTATACTTCATCGCTGGTGCCGTCGGAGTAGGTCACCGTGTCAACGGTAGGCTGCAGCCAGTCGCTCTCGTGGGCGGGGGCGTCGGCGGCCATGCCCGGATACAGGTTGACGATCTTCTGGGACTGCAGACTGACGTGGAAGGTCATCGTGCCGTTTTCCACCGTCAGCGTGCCCATGCCGTCCACGGCTTCGTTGGCGTGGAACATGCTGCTGTCGGTGTTGAACTTAGCGGTGTATACGCCGTCCGGCAGCGCGGCAGCGGGGGCCTGGGCTTCCGTGACGGCAGGGGCCGGGGCCGCGGTGGCGGCAGGGGCGGTTTCTTCCGTGGAGACCGCCTCGGACGTGCTCTCGGCGGTGGACGCTGTGGACGCACCGCAGCCCGCCAGCAGCAGGGCAGCGAGCGTCAGGGATGCGAGTTGGAGCTTTTTCATGCTTTCCTTACCTCATTCTATATATATATCTATCAGGCATTAGCGGGAGGCAGCGCGGGCGGATATGGAATCCGCCCCTACGGTGTGGCAGGGCATCACATCGGACGCAGGCCGGGCATGCCCGGCCCCTGCCGTGCTTTCCCAAAAACCAAAAAACTGCCCGGAGCTTACCCTCCGGGCAGAATGGGTCTTTCTCAGCCGTTCAGGGAATCGATGGCGGCCCCGGCATGGTCAACGTAGAGCTTCTGGATGTCGCCGATCTCGCCCAGACCTGCGATCTGGGTGTCGACGCTCTCAAAGCAGTCGGCAGCGTTGAACTGGCTCAGCCAGGAATCGTCATCGGCACCGGCCATGTCGTTGTTGGCGTGGTCACCGGCGACGACCATCAGCGGGCGCAGGATGACCTTGGTGTAACCGGCCTCCTTGACCTTCTCGATAACGGCATCGCAGGCGGTGTCCTCGGGCTCACCCTCGACGGTGCCGATAAAGACGTTGTCATAGCCCAGCGTCTGCATCGCGGTCTGCATCTGGCTGTAGCTGACCTTGGCGGTGTGGGACGTGCCGTGGCCCATAAAGACAAAGGCGGTGCCGTCCGCAGCGGCGGCAGCGGCGTCGTCATACCCGGCGGTCTTGACGGCCTCGGCGGTGATGGCGGCGGCTACGGCCTCCTTGTCGGCGTTGATGACGGTGGCATCTTCGCCGACCTCGCCCAGCAGGGGTTCGGCAATGGCAACGCTGTCGAACTTGTCCCTGTACTGCTCAACCGCCTCGCACATCTCGTCGTACTCGGCGCCGTGCATCAGGTGCGTAGGCTGGACAACCAAATTCTTGACGCCGTTGGCAACGGCACGGTCAAGCGCCTGGTCCATGTTGTCGATCTTCTCGCCGTCGCGGGCCTGAACGTGGTTGATGATGATCTGCGCGGTGAAGGCGCGGCGGACGCTCCAATCCGGGTAGGCGGCCTGCAGGGCGTCCTCGATGCCCTTGATGTCAGCGGCGCGGCTGCCGTTGAAGGAGGTGCCGAAGCTGACGACCAGCAGCTCATTCTCGCCGATGTCGTCGGCATTGCGCGGGTCGTCCTTGCCGGCGTCGCCGGTGTCGCGGCCAAAGTAGTCGGGGTCTGCGTTCTCACCCTCGACCAGCTCCTTCTGGGTGTCGGTCAGGGCATCCCAGGCAGCCTTGGCGGCCTCGCACTGGGCATCGGTGTCGGCGCTGCGCTCCTGCACGTAGATGGCGTCGATCAAATCGGCGCAGTTCTTGGCGGCCACTTCGTCTGCATCTCCCTCGTCTGCGGTCTTTTCTGCATCTTCTGCGGTGCTTTCGTCGGCGACGGTGCTCGCGGCAGCGCTGTCAGTGCTCGCGGCGGTGCTGCCGCAGCCGACCAGCAGGGCGGCGGACAGTGCTGCGGCCATGGCGACGGCGGCAGCTTTCTTGTAGGTGATCCTTCTCATGTGTTCTTGCTTCCTTTCCTTGTTTAAAGCTGGGAGACAGTACGGGAGCGAACAGCAGGGTACACGGAAATTGACCCCGTAAAAAACGAGGTCTTTTGCGTGCAGAATGGCAACACAAAAGACCCCGTATTTTAAGCAGGTGCTTTGCGGTACAACCAATTCCTCGTGATCTGGGGCGGTGCGCCCCCGTACCCGGCAGCAGGCAGGTTTCCTGGCTGAAAGCTCAACGCCTGCCGCCGCCTTCCCGGGTCAAAACCCAGTGACCGGTGCAAATGCACCCTGGCGGCAGGCTCCCTTATCACAGTGACGAGATCGTGCGGGATTTGCACCCGCTTCCCTTTTACCCTTTCCCATGCGCCGAACGGCGGCATAAAAAGGCACCTGCTGTCGTATTCAGTTTTACGGTGTAAAGTATAGCACAATGCGGTGAGAAACGCAAGAGTGCGTCGGTTTCAATTTTGCCTTTATACGATTGTGAACTGACACGCCCGCATGGCGTCCAGCGCCGTTTGGTGGGACTGGGGCGTGACCCCGGCGCAGCAGTCGGACAGGATCTCAATTTCCGTCTCCGGGAAGGCCGCGCGCAGCACCATGGCGTTGCTGATGACGCAGATGTCGGTGCAGTAGCCGTAGATGACGATCTTTTCAATGTCGTCCACGGCCTTGTTGTGGGCCATCAGCTCGTCGAGGATCTCGCTCGGCAGCATATAGCTGCCGAAGGTGGGCTTGTTGACGATGTGGCAGACCTCGGGTTCGGTACCGTCCAGCGCGTTCTCCAGCTCGGGCGCAAAGTTCCAGCCGTCCTCGCCCTCGATGCAGTGCTCCACAGGCAGGTGGCGCCCCTCCCGCGTGGCAAGGTAGTTGTCGGGGTGGGTGTCCCGCGTCAGGAACAGCCAGTGCCCGGCCCGGGCATGAGCCTTAACGGTCTCGGCCAGGTGGGCCACGTTGGCCTGTGCCTGGGGGTTCGCCAGCGCACCCGTGATAAAGTCCTTTTGTACGTCCACAACAATATCCAGAATCATAGCGACAGCTCCTGTTTTTATAGTTTGCTATAGTTTGCTACCAGTATACCGCAGACGGTGCGCGGTGTAAAGTGCGCGTTTCTCTGGCCGCAGGGGTGCGGATGTGGTATAATGGAAGAAAAAGTTCAGGAGGCCCTTCATGACTCCGCGTGAAGCGTTAAAACGATATTTCGGCTACGACTCCTTCCGCCCCAGGCAGGATGAGATCGTCAGCGCCCTTCTGGCCGGGCAGGACGCGCTGGCCATCATGCCCACCGGCGCGGGCAAGTCGCTCTGCTATCAGGTCCCTGCCCTGCTGCTGCCGGGGCTGACGCTCGTCATCTCGCCGCTGATCTCGCTGATGCAGGACCAGGTCAAGGGGCTGAACGCAGCGGGCATCCATGCGGCATTTATCAACTCATCGCTGACCGAGACACAGATCGCCCGCGCGCTGGACCTGGCCGCCGAGGGCAGCTACAAGCTCGTCTACGTCGCGCCCGAACGCCTGGAAAGCCCGGTGTTCCGCAGCTTTGCCGCGGGGGCGGACATTTCGATGGTCACGGTGGATGAGGCGCACTGCATCAGCCAGTGGGGACAGGATTTCCGCCCGAGCTACTTAAAGATCCTCGACTTCATCGACAGTCTGCCCCGCCGTCCCATCGTGTCGGCGTTCACAGCCACGGCCACGCGGGAGGTCAAGGACGACATTGTCTGCACGCTGCGGCTCCACGACCCGAAGGTGCTTGTGACCGGCTTTGACCGGCCCAACCTCTACTTTCAGGTCGAGCGCACCCGCCGCAAGGACGATTTTGTCATCCAATATCTGCGCAGCCACCCCGGCGAGAGCGGCATCATCTACTGCGCCACCCGCAAGAATGTGGACAAGCTGCAGGAGCTTCTGACCGAATACGGCTTTGCGGCCACAAAGTACCACGCGGGCCTGTCCGCCGAAGCACGCCGCAAAAATCAGAACGACTTCATCTACGACACCGCGCCGGTCATTGTGGCGACGAACGCCTTTGGCATGGGCATTGACAAGTCCAACGTGCGGTTCGTGCTGCACTACAACATGCCCCAGAGCATGGAGAATTATTACCAGGAGGCGGGCCGTGCCGGGCGTGACGGGCTGCCGTCGCAGTGCGTGCTGCTTTTTTCGGCGCAGGATGTCATCATCAACAAATTCCTGCTGGACAAAAAGGATTTTGCCGAGATGGACGACGAGGAGGCCGACCTTTTGCGCCAGCGCGACCTGCAGCGCTTGCAGACGATGGAGCGCTACTGCCAGACGACGGAGTGCCTGCGCAACTACATTCTGGCCTATTTCGGCGAGCATCCCACCGCGCCGTGCGGCAACTGCGGCAGCTGCAACAACGATTTTGACGAGGTCGATATGACCGACGCCGCCAAGTGGATGATCAACTGCGTGGCCGAGCTGCGCGGGCGGTACGGCAAAGCGATTTTGTTCGGCACCTTACAAGGCGCGAACCGAGCGCGTCTGCGGGAGCTGGGAGCCGAGCGCTTCAAGAGTTACGGCCGGATGAAGGACACCCCGCGCGAGACGCTGGAACGCCTGCTGGCCCAGCTGCTGGAGGATGGATATTTGGTGCAGAGCGACGACCAGTACGCCGTGCTGCACATCGGGGATATTGCCCCGCTGAAGTCCGGCGGGCAGGTGCTGGTCAAGCTACCGCCGCAGCGTGAGCCGGAGCAGGCCCGCGCACCGAAGCCGAAGCGCCGCAGCCCGATGGACGCGCTGACGAGCGCCGGACTGGAGCTGTTCAACCAGCTGCGCCAGCTGCGGTTCGACACCGCCCAGCGCGAGGGACTGCCGCCCTACGTCGTGTTCGGCGACAAGTCGCTGGTGGATATGTGCCTGCGCGCGCCGCGCCGCGCGCAGGATATGCTGGGCATCTACGGCATGGGTGAGCGCAAGTATGAAAAGTACGGTGCCGCGTTCTTTGCGGTCATTGACGCCTACCGCGCCGACCACCCCGACGCCGTTTTGAGCCTGGACCCGCCCGCACCGGAGCCGGAAAAGCCGCTGCCGTCCGAGAAGAAGAAAAAGCCGCCAAAGGCCGAGCGCCCCGCGTTTTACCTGACGGCAGAGGACGCGCGCAGCTTCAACTATCAGGACAGCTATACCGGCGCGGAGCTGAAGGCCGCGCTGATCGAGGCCGCCGGTGACCCGGATGTGAAGGCACCGACCATCAAGGAGATCGACGAGTGGCTGCTGGCGCAGCGGCTCATCGGCATGGAGCGTCTGCCGACGAAGGGCTTTTACTATGTGCCGACCCCTGCCGGTGTAGACGCCGGTCTGCGCAGCGAGGACAAGGTCAGCGCCCGCGGCACACCGTATTCAGTGCTGCTGTTTACGCCGGAGGCGCAGCGGATGGTGGTGGAGCACTTTATAAAACCGGACTAACCGCAAACCGGCAGGTCCCTGCTTTCGCACACGGCCACGGCGGCATGTGGGCATGCCGCCCTACGTTCCACTTTCCCCGTTATACGTAGGGTGGGGTGCCCACACCCCGCCGCCAGTTCGCGGCATCTGCCGCTAATGAGTTTACGCGCTCTTTTCGTCAACCTGCCCGTTCTTTCGTCAATTCTTTGTTATATTCGTAGATTGCAGTTTTTTTGACACGATGTTAAAATGTTAGCAGAGACCGTATACCAATTTATAAGGAGCACCCCATGGACAACGTGAAAATTCTCGAGGTCAAGCAGAGCATCTTTGCCTCCAACGACGAACAGGCCGCCGCGCTGCGGGCTGAGCTGAAGCAGGAAAAAATTTTTCTGCTGAATTTAATGAGCGCACCGGGGTCCGGCAAAACCACGACACTGCGCCGCACGATTGCTGCGCTGCAAAATGAGCTGCGCATCGGCGTGATGGAGGCCGACATCGATTCCGACATCGACGCCCGCGCCATTGCCGAGACCGGCGCCAAGGCCATTCAGCTGCACACCGGCGGCATGTGCCATCTGGATGCCGAGATGACCCGGCAGGGACTGGCCGGGCTGGGCACCGGGGGTCTCGATTTGGTGATTCTGGAAAATGTCGGCAACCTTGTCTGCCCTGCCGAGTTCGACACCGGCGCGGTGAAGAACGCGATGATTTTGTCGGTCCCCGAGGGTCACGACAAGCCGCTGAAATATCCGCTGATGTTCCAGGTCTGCGACGTCGTTCTTGTCAACAAGATCGACGTGCTGCCGTATTTTGACTTTGACATGGACAAATGCCGCGAGTATGTGGCCCTGCGCAACCCGAACGCAAGGGTCATCCCGATCTGCGCCCGGACGGGCGAGGGCATTGACGAATGGGCCGATTGGCTAAAAGAGCAGGTCAGGGCGTGGCAGGCGTAAATAATCCAGCCGCGTTGTAGGGGCCGCACATGTGCGGCCCGCGGCCTTGCCGCAATCGCCCGTCCGCCATTTACAACCGGGCCGGGCATGCCCGGCCCCTACTGTGCAAAAAACGGAGCAACGGCACAAAAAAGGAGCACACCATGAGCAAACCCACTGCGTTCCCGCTGGATGAGAGCAGGCTGCCCTTCGAGATTCCAAGGGACGAGCCGTACCGCGAGAAAATTGCCAGGCTGGGCCAGATGATCACGGACCGCATCCCGGCCAAAAAGGGCATTCTGACGAAGGATGACCCCGAATACTGGGGCCTGGCGTCCATCGTGACCGACGAGATGGCGGACGTTGCCTTAAAAATGAAGGTCCGCAGGCCCATGACCCTGCCCGAGCTGGTCAAAGCCACGGGCAAGCCTGCCGGGGAGCTGGAGCCTCTTTTGCAGCAGATGGCCGTCGTCGGTCTGCTGGAGTACAACTGGGAGAATCCCCGCCGCGAAAAGCAGTACATTCTGCCGATGTTCGTACCCGGCAGCGCAGAGTTCTTCAACATGAACAAGCAGCAGATTGCCGACCACCCCGAGGTGACAGCCTTCTTTGAGCGGATGACGTTTCTGCCGCTGGAGCATATCACCGCCATGGTGCCCCCGGGCGGCGCAGGCATCGGTATGCACGTCATCCCGGTGGAAAAAGCCATCGAGACCGAGAACCGGTCCGCCGACATTGAGCACATCTCTCACTGGCTGAAAAAGTACGACGGCAAGTATGCCGCCGGTCCGTGCAGCTGCCGTATGTCCCGCGCCGCCATGGGCGAAGGCTGCGGCGACGACCCCGACGACTGGTGCATCGGCGTGGGCGATATGGCCGACTACCTCGTCGAGACCAACAAGGGGCATTATGTGACCTACGATGAGGTCATGCAGATCCTGCAGAAGGCCGAGGACAACGGCTTTGTGCACCAAATCACGAACATCGACGGCGAGAACAAGATTTTTGCCATCTGCAACTGCAACGTCAACGTCTGCAATGCGCTGCGCACAAGCCAGCTGTTCAACACGCCGAACATGAGCCGCTCGGCCTACGTGGCGCGTGTCGAGCCGGAGAACTGCGTGGCCTGCGGGCGCTGTGTGGAGTACTGCCCCGCGGGCGCGGTCAAGCTGGGCCAGAAGCTCTGCACGAAGGACGGCCCCATCACCTACCCGAAGCAGGAGCTGCCCGACACCGTGAAGTGGGGCCCCGACAAGTGGGCCATCGACTACCGCGACAAGAACCGCATCAACTGCTATGACACCGGCACGGCCCCCTGCAAGACGGCCTGCCCCGCGCACATTGCCGTGCAGGGCTACCTGAAAATGGCCGCGCAGGGCCGCTACCGCGACGCGCTGGCACTGATTAAAAAGGAGAACCCCTTCCCCGCCGTCTGCGGGCGCGTCTGCAACCGCCGGTGCGAGGACGCCTGCACCCGCGGCACCGTGGATCAGGCCGTGGCCATCGACGCCGTCAAGAAGTTCATTGCCGAGCAGGACCTGAACGCCGCGCACCGCTATGTGCCCGACGTTGTCCAGCCGTCGCTGCAGGGCCCGTGGCCGCAGAAGATCGCCATCATCGGCGGCGGCCCCGCGGGCCTGTCCTGCGCCTATTTTCTGGCAGTGCAGGGCTACAAGCCCACCGTGTTTGAGAAAAACGAGCGTCCCGGCGGCATGCTGCGCTACGGCATCCCTTCGTTCAAGCTCGAGAAAAACGTCATTGACGCCGAGATCGACATTCTGCGGGAGCTGGGCGTTGACATCCGCTGCGGTGTCGAGGTCGGCAAAGACGTCACGCTGGCCGAGCTGCGCCGGCAGGGCTACCGGGCGTTTTATATCGCCATCGGCTGCCAGGGCGGGCGCCGGGCCGGTGTGCCCGGCGAGGACGCCGCGGGCATTGAGACCGCCGTCCACCTGCTGCGCACCGTCGGCGGTGACGAGAGCCGCAAAATGACCGGAAAGACCGTCGTCATCGGCGGCGGCAATGTTGCCATTGACGCGGCGCGTGTGTCTCTGCGCTGCGGTTCCGACGGCGTGACGATGGTCTGTCTGGAGCCGCGGGACAAGATGCCGGCCTCGCCGGAGGAAATTGCCGAGGCCGAGGAGGAGGGCACCAAAATCACCTGCGGCTACGGCCCGAAGGAGTTCCTCTCCGAGAACGGCCATGTGACCGCCGTCGTGCTGAAAAAGTGCACCGGCCTTTACAACGCGGAGGGTCGTTTTGCGCCCACCTACGATGAAAACGATACCATCACCCTGCCGTGCGACAACGTTGTTTTAAGCATCGGCCAGTGCATCGAGTGGGGCGATTTGCTCAACGGCGAGGCCGTTCAGCTGGGCCGCGGCCAGGGCGCTGTGGCCGACGCGCTGACCTACCAGACCGCCCAGCCGGACATTTTCGTCGGCGGCGACGTCTGCACCGGGCCGCGGTTTGCCATTGACGCGATTGCCGCGGGCAAGCAGGGGGCAATTTCCATCCACCGCTTTGTGCAGCCCAACACAAGCCTGACGATTGGCCGCAACCGCCGCGACTTCCACGAGCTGGACAAGTCGAATCTGGCGCTGGGCGAGTATGACCGCGCACCGCGCCAGTCCGCCGCGCTGGATGCGGGCATTGACGCGCACCGCTCCTTCCGCGACGCACACCTGACGCTGACCGAGGATCAGGTCAAAATCGAGACAGCGCGCTGTCTGGGCTGCGGTGCCAGCGTTGTGGACCCGAACAAGTGCATTGGCTGCGGCGTCTGCACGACAAAGTGCGAGTTTGATGCCATCCGCCTGCACCGCGACCTGCCCGAGTGCAGCAAGATGGTCAGGAGCGAGGACAAGTTCAAGGCCATTCTGCCCTACATGGCGAAGCGCGAGATCAAGATCCGCTTTGCCAAGAAGGAGAAGTAATGCACGAGCTTGGCATTGTATTCCACATCATCCGCACGGTGGAGGACGTGGCCCGGCAGAACGACGTGACGCGCATCCGGCGCGTGACGCTGCAGCTGGGCGAGGTCTCCGGCGTGGTGGAGAGCTATCTGCAGGACTGCTGGAAGTGGGCGGCGGCGAAGTCGGAGCTTTTGCCCGGCGCGGTGCTGACCGTGGAGGCCATCCCCGCCGTGACCGTGTGCGAGGACTGCGGCCAACAGTACCCCACCGTGCAGTTTGGCCGCACTTGCCCCCACTGCCAGAGCCCGCGCACCCACCTTTTGCAGGGCCAAGAGATGTTGATCAAAGAAATCGAGGCCGTGGAGACAGGACCCACCACCCCGGAGAGAGCGTGAAGCTGCATGGAATACAAAATTTTCCGCATTGAGGAACAGATGTACGGCTGCGAGGAGCCGCCCGCCGACCAGCCGATTCTGGTTGACGTAGTGCTGGAAGGTGCTGACGGCACGCGGCGCGTGCTCCCCTACCCCGACGAAGCGCTGCGCCGCGGCGGAATGGAGGAAGGCGACAGCGTCGATTTGACCGACGGCATTCTTCGCAAGGTATAATTTTCCCAAAAACAAAAGGGGCTGTTGCGTGTGCAGCAGCCCCTTCAGCGTTTCAAAAACCTCCCTCTGCGAGGGAGGTGCCCCGCAGGGGCGGAGGGAGAGAACCTTGCCATAACCCGAAATATTTCGGGCAACCGTACAGTTCTCTCCCCCACCGCCTGCGGGCGGAGCCCCCTCGCAGAGGGGGCCAAGGGGGTGAACGCCCCTTATATTTTTTACAAAGGTTATTCTTCCGTAGAAATATCGCGGCCAAAGTATTTTTCGCTCAATGCCTTCAGCGTGCCGTCGGCGCGCAGCTCGTCAATGGCGGCATCAATGGCCGTGCGCAGGGCGGCAGTCTCGTCGCCCTTGCGCATCGGGATGGCGATCTGGTTCGCATCGTCGGTCAGCACGGCGATCTTCACATTCGCGTCGGGGTGCTCCTTCGTGTAATCGTAGAAGGTCATCTCGGCGTTCAGCGTCGCGTCGATGCGCCCGCTCAGCAGCAGCTCAAATGTCTGGTTCAGGTCGTCAACGCCCGTCACCGTCGCGCCGTACCGCTCGGCCAGCTCGGCGTAGGTGCTGGAGATCGTGTTTGCGGTCTTTTTGCCCTTCAGGTCCTCCAGCGTGTTGATGCTGTCATCGTCGGCCTTGGTGATGACGGCGGTGCGGTTGAAGGCGTAGGGCGTCGAGAAGTCGTATTTTTCGGCGCGTTCGGGGGTGATGTCCACGCCGTTGACCATGATGTCATAGCGGCCCGCGTCCAGACCGGCCAGCAGGCCGTCCCACTCGCCCTCGACAAACTGCGGCTCAACGCCCAGCTTCTTCGCGATCTCGGTGGCGACCTCGACGTCGTAGCCGACGAGGTTGTCGTTTTCATCGTGGTAGGTCCAGGGTGCCCATGTGCCCTCCATCGCAACCGTGATGGTACCCTTGGCCTGGATCTCGCTCAACAGGTCGCCGGACGCGGCCTCGGCGGTGCTCCCGGCGGCGGATTCCGCTGCGGGCGCGGTGGTGGCGGCGCTGCTGCCGCAGGCGGTCAGGGCCAGCGCGGCGGTCAGGGCCAGGGCGGTCAGTTTGGTCAGGTTCTTCATTACAATAGGCTCCTTTGCTTGTAGGTCTGCAAAAATTCTTTGGTGCGGGGCTGCTGCGGGTCGTTGAAGAACGCCTCGGCGGTGTTCTGCTCCACAATGACGCCCTGCTCCATGAACACCACGCGGTTGGCCGCGTGGCGGGCAAAATCCATCTCGTGGGTCACGACCAGCATTGTGCGGCCTTCCCCGGCCAGGCTGCGCATGACGGCCAGCACCTCGCCGGTCAGCTCGGGGTCCAAAGCGGACGTAGGCTCGTCAAAATAGATGATCTCCGGGTCGGCGGCCATGGCGCGGGCAATCGCCACGCGCTGCTGCTGCCCGCCGGAAAGCTGGCTGGGGTAGTAGTCGGCGCGGTCATCCATGCCGACCTTGACCAGCGCGGCGCGGGCGATCTCCTCGGCCCGGCGGCGCGGTATTTTGCGCGCGATGATAAGCCCCTCGGTCACGTTTTGCAGCGCGGTCTTGTTGGCAAACAGGTTGTAGCTTTGAAAGACAAACCCCGTGCGGCGGCGCAGGGCGTTGGCCTCGGCGTGGGTGACGCGGGCCAGGTCTACGCGCTGGTCGTCAAACAGCATCGTGCCGCCGTCGGACTTTTCCAAAAAGTTCAGGCAGCGCAGCATCGTTGTTTTTCCGCTTCCGCTGGGGCCTAAAATGGCGACGACGTCGCCCTTGTTCACGTCCAGATCGATGCTCTTGAGCACCTGCAAATCGCCAAAGGACTTGCGCAGATTTCTGATTTGCAGCATAGTTCAGCTCCTTTGTGCGCCCTTGCTGTTGAGATACCGCTCGCCGACGGCCTGCAGGCGGGTCAGCACGGTGCAGAACAGCAGGTAAACCAGACCGACCTCAATGTAGAGGGCCAGCGGCTCATAGGTGCGGGCCACAATGCGCTGGGTCGTCATGAACATTTCGGTCACGGTGATGTTCGCGGCCAGCGAGGTATCCTTGACCATGGCGATCAGCGTACTGGCCAGCGTGGGGAAGGCCGTGCGCAGCGCCTGCGGCAGGATGATGCGGCGGATGATCTGTAAGTAGCTCATGCCGACGCACTGCCCCGCCTCCATCTGGCCTTTGGGCACGGATTCCAGCGCGGCGCGGATGGTCTCGGCGCAGTACGCGCCCTCGTTGATGGAAAAGACGAGCACCGCCGCGGGGAACGGCTCAATCAGGATGCCGACGCCGGGCAGGCCGTAGAACACAACGAACAGCTGTACCAGCACGGGCGTGCCGCGGATGACCCAGATATAAAACCGGGCCAGCCGCTGCAAAACGGGCACATGGGCAAACTGCACCAGCGCCACCGCCACCGCGATGATGAGCGCCAGCGTGAACGAGATGGCAGTCAGCGGGATGGTGACGGTCAGGCCGGGCAGCAATATTTTACCAAAGGAATCCACAAGGATTCCCCACAGGCGTTCGGACATGAGGCGGAACTCTCCTTTTTTTGGTTGGGGTTGCGGGAATATTTCCCACTAAAACGGTATGCTATGTGATTGTAGCACACTTTGCCGGATTTTGCAAGAGTGAAATTTGAAGTGAAGTTTAAGGTTGGAGCAGCGTGTCGAAACGCTCTTGTAGGGGCGAGCATTGCTCGCCCGTGCCCGTTTGCCTTGTATGAAAACTGTCCCAGAAATTGCGTTGCGGCGGTAAGCTGACGGGCGACCCATGGTCGCCCCTACACACGTAATAAGGCAGGGATGCAATTTTTCGACAATCCGGCCTCCCTTGTCAAAGGGAGGCTTTTCCCCTGTGGGGTGAGGGTGGGAGGATTGCACGGAAGGTTTACTGTGGCCGCAAGCGGGCACGGCGGCCAGAGGGCTGGCCGCCCTACGTTCCCCTTTTTCGGTAGGATGTGGGGCGGGGTGCCCCCACCCCGCCGAAGTTGGCGGCAGGCAGAATGCAACGGGATTGGCAGACCGTAGGGGCGGATTCCATATCCGCCCGTGGGAGTGTCCGTAGTAGAAATAGAATTGAGTGAAGCCACAGCAAAAGCACAAAAAATCCCACCGCCGGGTGGCGGTGGGAGATTACTTTTAAAGTAGCTTAATCAGCATTAGCAATCGAATAAGTCGAACCTGCAGTGGCACTGTAATTATAAGTGCACTTTTTGCCCTTATTGGTATACACTAAGCTAGCGATTTTGCCTTTAGTAGTTCCATCAATGGTAATAGCACCAATTGTACCCTTCGTTTCAGAGAGATTTTCAATATCACTCTTCGCCAATGTAATCGCACTTGTTGTTGCGTCGTAACCTGTAGACACCTTAGCATCCGTAGAAACCGTAACAGTCACAGTAGTGTTTACCGGTGCCTTCGCATACTGTTCGTCAATTAAAGTCTGTGCTGCCATAACTACCATACGAGTCTCAGACTTGATAGACTCCTCTTTCGCCTTGTCGATGTAACCAGTCAGAGCCGGAACCAGCAGGGCGGCCAGGATGGCCAGGATGACCAGAACGACGATGAGCTCGACCAGGGTGAAACCCTTCTTATTCTTCATTTTGCGAATTTTCTCGAACATGACAAATTCCTCCAATAAATTCAGTAAGGACATCGTGCGTCCTCATTTGTGAAAATATAATATCACATATTCTGCCAAATTTCAACAGACTTATGTAAAAACAGCAAAAAACATTTTTTTGCTTCTATTTTCGATTTCCCACCGTTTTGCCTGTTGCACTCCAACCGCTTTTCCGTCGCTGCCCCTCTGCCGCCACGCGGAATTCTATACATATTACCGTCATTTTTAAGAATCGGCTGTATCGCCGCGCCAAAAAACGCGGCCAACGCCGCCGCAATTGAAACCGCACATATATTGCGTTCATTTTATCTGTTCTGTCTCTGCCGGTGCGGGCAGCAGAGCGCATCGCGTATGGATTTCAGCGTATATAGGCCAATTTTACAGGCGGGCAATTTTTGTGCTATTTTGCATTTTCCCGTGTTCTCTCTCCCCTGCCAGGCCACAGGGACGCTCCCTTTGTGAGCATACCGCAAATTCCGGTGCAAAAGTGTGGTATACTGCAAGATTTTGTGCTATACTGGATAAAAAATCAACACAGCCGGGCCGCGCCCGGCACAAAAGGGGCCACACATGAACAACACCACCGAGGAAAAACGCGAAGCCATCCCCAACAGCGTCAGCCGGATGCTGCTGGCGGGCATCGGCGTACTTTTGCAGGTTTTATGGATCTTCTGGCTTGCCCTCAAGCTGAACGACTACTCCACCGCCATTCAGGTATGCACGTCGGTACTGACATTTTTGATTACGCTGCGTATATATGGGCTGCATATCAACTCCGCGTATAAAATTTCGTGGATCATTCTGATTTTGCTGTTTCCTATCTTCGGTCTGACCATCTATCTGCTGTTTGGCCGCAGCGGGGCCGTCAGCGTCATGCGCCGCCGTTTTGGTGAAAATATGACGATGCTGCGCCGGTATCATGCACCCACTTTGCAGCAGCGCCGCGCCCTGCCCTACCCGGACCGCATCACCCGCAACCACGCCCGCTATTTGCAGGACCGCGCGGGCTACCCCGCCTATGACAACACCGATGTGACGTTCTACGGCGACACCTGCGAGGCGCTGGAGGCCCAGAAAACAGCCCTGCGCAGCGCGGAAAAGTTTATTTTCATGGAATACCACGCCATTGAGGACGCCTCCGCCTGGCAGGAGCTGGAGGATATTCTGGCAGAGCGCGCCGCCCACGGCGTGGAGGTGCGCGTATTTTACGACGACGTGGGCAGCATCGGGTTTATCAACAGCAAATTTGTCAAAAAGCTGGCGGGGCGCGGCATACAGTGCCGCCGGTTCAACCCGGTCATCCCGATTTTGAACGTCTTTATGAACAATCGCGACCACCGCAAAATCACCGTTGTGGACGGGCGCGTCGGCTTTACCGGCGGCTACAATCTGGCGGAAGAGTACTTCAACCGCACCCACCCTTACGGCCAGTGGAAGGACAGCGGCATCCGGCTGGAGGGCGACGCCGTGCGCGGCCTGACGCTGATTTTCTTAGAGCTGTGGGGCGCAACGCAGAAGGCCGCACCCGAGGTCGAGCGCTATCTGTCCGATGTGCCCTACACCGCGCGGGAGAATGCCGTGGTGCTGCCCTACGCGGACAATCCGCTGGACGACGAGGCCACCGGCGAGAACGTCTACCTGAACATGATCCGCAGTGCGAAGGACTACGTCTACATTACAACGCCCTACCTTATTCTAAGTGACGAGATGCAGCGCACACTGCGGCTGGCCGCGTCCAGCGGCGTTGATGTGCGGATCATCACGCCGGGCATCCCGGACAAAAAGCTGATCTTCTCGGTCACGCGCAGCTATTACGCCAGCCTTGCCAAGAGCGGCGTGCGCATTTATGAGTACGCGCCCGGGTTCATCCACGCGAAGCAATGCGTAGCCGACGGCACGGAAGCCGTTGTGGGTACGATCAATTTTGACTTCCGCAGCCTGTACCTGCACTTTGAGAACGCCTGCTGGTTCTGCAGCTGCAGCGCCGTGGCCGATGTGCGCCGCGATTTTGACGCGCTGTTCCCCGTCTGCCGCGAGGTCACACAGAAGTACGCCGACACCCGCAGCCTGGCCGTGCGCGGCTGGGACTGCGTGCTGCGGCTGTTCAGCCCGCTGATGTAACGGGCTGTGCGCCGGGCGCGGCAAGTGGAATTTTCCCAAAGAAATCTGCACTATTCCACGTTGCAAACCGCCGCTGCGCGCCGTACAATAAAGACAAAATCATCCTGTGAGGTGCATACCAATGGAGCATATAGCATGGAAGGGCCGCATCAAGCCCGGCTGCAAAGCGGAATATCAGCGCCGCCACGCGGAGATCTGGCCCGAGATGGTCGAGGTGCTGAAGGCTGCGGGCATCTGCAACTACAGCATCTTCTACTGTAACGACGAGCTGTTCGGCTACTATGAGTGCGCGAAGGGCGTTGCCTACGCCGAGAAGGTACAGGCCGAAAGCCCCGTTGTGGACCGCTGGAACGACTACATGAAGGACATTCTGGAGCTGGAAATGGACCCCGTGACCGGCGCCCAGCCCAAGCTGGAGCAGGTGTTCCGTCTGGATTAAACGCGCATAAGACAGCAAAGCCGCCCGTGTCAGGCTGACACGGGCGGCTTGTGTTTTTATGGGCAGGTGTAGCGCAGGCGGTGCTGCCTTTAGGGTATTTACAACACGATGCGGAACGCGACGCGGTGCTCTCCTTCCCCGCTGACGCGGTAAGGCTCCTCCACATCGGTGCCCCAGCTGTCGATGCCGCCGACGCCGCGGGCTGCGCCCAGGATCGTCACGCTCGTGCGGCCCGTGGCGGGCAGCTCGGTGATGTGCTGGGCGGCCTCGATCTCCTGCGCAGTGTTGGGCAGTGCGCTGAAGGCAAACGGCGCGTCGGCCTGTTCAATCGTCAGCGCAGCCGCCGTTTGGCCGCAGGCGTTGTGCTGCTCCAGCGTGAACTGACGGGTGCCCACATGCAGGCCGCAGTCCTGCGGGACGAGGGCCGGCTCAATGTGCGGCACCTCCTCATGGCAGCCAAAGACGCCGCCCTTGCAGCGATCCGGGTAGGTCTCGCCCGAAAGGCCGGTCCAGAGCGTGCGGGCCACGGGGGCAAACGTCTGGAATTTTACGCCGAAGCAGGGCAGCTCGGGCGCACCGGGCACGCCATGATAGACGGCCTCGACCAGCAGCGTGCCCTGCGGCTCCACGGTGTAGGTCAGCTCGGCCTTAGCGCCGGGCACGGTGGGCACGCCGTAGGTATAGCGCACCTGCACACCGTCGGCGGATTTCTGCAAGACCGCAAAGCCGAGGTTCTGCAGGTAGACATCCGCCGCCAGCCAGGCCGCCGCTTTCTGCGGGAAGCCGCAGCCGCGGTCATTGTCGGTGGCGGCGCGCCAGAACGCCGGGCGCGGGGCGCGCCAGAGCCACTCGCTGCCGTTGACGGTCAGCGACGACGGCCCGGCCTCGCCCGCGGAAAAGAGAATTTCAAACCCGTCGCCCCTGACGCCGAGGTTGCCGTCGCCCTCGGTCACGGTCAACGTGCCGGGCTTGCGGGCGGCCTGTGCTTTGGCCGCGTCGCGGTCCGCCCGGGCGGCGGCTGCGGCGTTGCGGGCATCGTGGGCGGCGCGGCGGGCGGGGGTGTCGTACCAGTAGCGCACGTCCTGCATGGCGGGTTTCTCGGCACCGTCGGCGTAGACAATGCCGTTGCCGCTGAAGTTGTAATCGGTGTTGCGGTCCGCAAAGTCGCCGCCGTAGCCCAGCACGCTGCGGCCAAGCGCGTCGGTGTGCCGGAGCGCCTGGTCCATGTAGTCCCAGATGAAGCCGCCCTGGTACTGGTCGAACTCGTCGGCCAACTTCACATAGCTCTCCATGCCGCCCAGTGAGTTGCCCATGTCGTGCATGTACTCGCAGAGGATGAAGGGCTTCTTGGGGTGGGATTCGAGATACGCGCGGATTTCCCACGGCTTGGCGTACATCCGGCTTTCCATGTCGCTGATGGCGTCGAACGCGCGGCAGTGGAACACACCCTCATAATGCACGAGGCGTCCCGGGTCGTGGTCGTGGAAGAACTGCGACATGGCGAGAATATCCTCGCCCGCGTAGCTCTCATTGCCGCAGGACCAGATCAGGACGGCGGCGTGGTTCTTGTCGCGCTCAAACATGCTGCGGGCGCGGTCCACAACGCAGTCTTTCCATTCGGGCAGGCTGCCGGGCACGTTCCAGCTCGGCTCCACCGCGCCGAGCTTCTGCCAGCTGCCGTGGCTTTCGAGGTTCGTCTCGTCGATCATGTAGATGCCGTTCCGGTCACACAGGTCGTACCACAGGCTCTGGTCGGGGTAGTGGCAGGTGCGCACGGCGTTGATGTTGTTCTTTTTGAACACGGCCATGGCGGCGTGCATGTCGTCGGCGCCGATGGCGCGGCCCCTGTCGGCGTTCCACTCGTGGCGGTTGACGCCGTTGAACACGACACGTTCCCCGTTCAGGCACATGACGCCGTTTATCATCTCAAAGCGGCGGAAGCCGATGTCGTAGGGCACAACCTCCTGCAAAACGCCGTCGGCATCGCGCAGGGTCAGTACGGCGTGGTAGAGCACCGGCGCTGCATGGCTCCACGGCTGGATGCCCTCGATCTCGATCGTATCGCCCGCGGCGGGGCCTTCGTAGACGGCGTAGCCCTCGGGGTCGGTCACGACGAGGGCAACCGACGCGCCGTCGGTCTCGCCGTCCAGCTTGACGAGGGGCGTCAGCAGGCCGGTGGTGTTGTCGGCGGCAAGGTCGGCCCTGAGCCAGATGTCATTGATGTGGACCCTGGGCTTTGCGTACAGGTAGACCGAGCGGAAGATGCCCGAGAAGCGGAAGAAGTCCTGATCCTCGATCCAGGCGGCGCTGCTGCGCTTGTAGACCTCGACGCAGAGGCGGTTGTTCTCGTCCCGAATATACGGTGTCAGGTCAAATTCAGACGGAGTGAAGCTGTCCTCGGCATAGCCGACGAACTGGCCGTTGCACCACAGGTACATGGCCTGCTCCACGCCCTGAAAGCTGACGCAGACGCGCTGGCCGCGCAGGGACTCGTCCAGATCAAACTCTTTGACATAGCTGCCCACGGGGTCATCGTTCCAATCGACCTGCGGCGGGCGCAGGCAGCTGCGGCCATCCCACGGGTAGAGGGTGTTGGTGTACTGCAGCTGACCGTAGCCCTGCAGCTCGATGTGCCCGGGCACGCGGATCGTACCGAAGCCGGACAGGTCGGCGTCCGGCTGCCAGAAATCCGCCGGGCGGGCGGCAGGGTTGGCGCTCCACGCAAAGCGCCATGCGCCGTCCAGCGACTGGCGCAGCGATGTCAGGCCGCTTTCGGCCTCGTCCAAGGTGCGGCAGCAGAGATGGTCAGAGTGTGCGTCCAGCCGGTTCACGGCAAAGACGGTGGGGTCACTCAGCCAGCGAAGTTCAGGGGTCATAGGGATCTCTCCTTTACACAATCAGGTTCTTACCGTCATTCTGCCACAGAGCGCGCGGGGTGTCAATGGAAAGTTTCACGCAGATATTTTCCGTATTTTTTGCATCTTTACGGGAATTGTGCTGTGTTTAACACTTCACGGCAGGATTTTTTGAGTTTTTCCGTTTTGTCTGGTGGCAGATTGTACGCTGCAGCACCAGATATAGCGGTGGCGGCAGGATTTTTGCGGGGTGGGTTGTTATAGTCGGCACACCTGGGGCGCAAAAAAACGCCGCACCTTTTTGCAGGGGCGGCGTTTTGGGGTCATACTTCTTCTGTCTCCGCCTCCGCGGCGGCGCACAGACGCTCCCGCACGGGACGCAGGGCCTCGGGCAGAGCCTCGTCGGGCAGGTCGCTGATGCCCTCGGTGCTGCCGCGGGCGGCGGCGGTCTCATAGAACCAGCACTTGTAGTCCAGGGTGTCCATCGTCTGCTGCAATTCAGCCATGCGGGTCTCGAGCACGGTGCGCTGCTTGCGGAACAGCTCCAGCCGCCGGGCAATGGTCTCATCGCCCTGCATGGCCAGCTCGATGTATTCGCGGATGTCCTTGAGGGACATGCCGGTCTTTTTCAGGCACTCGATGATGCGCAGCCACTCGAAGTCCTTCTCCGTAAAAACGCGGATGCCGCCGGACGAGCGCCCGACGAAGGGAAGCAGCCCTTCCTTATCGTAATAGCGGATCGTCGATGCGGGCACACCCAGCCGCCGCGCCATCTCCCCCACTGTATAGGCCATGTGTTTTCCTCCTATGACTTAAACCCGGGTTTAACCTGTGTATCAGTATAGGACAAAAGGGCGGCGTTGTCAAGGCGGGCGGGGTCACCCGCGGTATTTTCCCCTCATCCGGCTGAACGGTTTCCTGATCATGCGCACGCTGCGGGGCGTGCCGCCGCTCCCCTGCCCGCTTTTCTTTTATAGGGAAGGCTTTTCCTATTTTTTATTGACAAACGCGCGGTTTGTTTCTATCATGTTTATATAAGTAAGGGAGGGACCGCCACTATGCTGACCTATAATATGGATGTGGAGGAACGCAGCACCTGGCTGCGCGCCACCCCCGGCGCGGCGGCGCTGGCACAGCCATTTTACTGCACCGAGGCCGGCAACTTTTATGGCCGCGCCCATTTTGCCACAGCCCGCACCGATAAGGAAAGCTATCTGCTGTTTTATACGCTGTCCGGCTCCGGTTTGATCGAGCAGAACGACCAGCGCGTGGAGCTGCCCGCCGGCAGCGCCCTGCTGCTGAACTGCCGCACCCCCCAAAGCTACTGCACTGCCCCCGGGCAGGACCACTGGCACCACTACTGGGCGCATCTGGACGGCGCGGGCGTCGCCAATCTGGCCGAGGTACTGCAGCCGCAGGGGCGGCTGTCCCCCGTCACGGTCAGTCGGCTGGAGATGCAGCCGCTGTTTGAGTCACTGGCCACCGAGTGGGAGCACGGCGCTGCCGCACAGATCGAGATCTGCCTGGCCCTGCACCGGATGCTGGCCCTGATGGCCCGCCAGCTGCTGGCCGGGGACGAGAGCCGCTCCAATCGCACCTTGATCGAGCAGGCCGCCGAGTACATCCGCCAGCACTATGCCGAGCCGCTGTCGCTGGACAGCCTGCTGGCCCAGACGCCGGTGAGCAAGAGCTGGTTCCTGCGGCTGTTCCGCCAGTACATGGGCACGACGCCCTACAATTTTTTGCTGTCCACGCGGATCACACGCGCCAAGGAGCTGCTGGTGCTGACGGATTTCTCCGTCTGCGAGATCGCGCACCAGGTCGGCTTTGGGGATGAGAGCAACTTCTCGACCCGTTTTACCGCCATGGTGGGCCAAAGCCCCCAGCAGTACCGCAAAAGTGCAATGAAGCCCGCGGAAAACTGAATAAAAGGATTATGGGAAAGAAGGCATTTGTATGTTGAAAACCGAACGCATGGACCGTGTCCGTGCTGCCCTGCGCGCGCAGGGACTGACGCAGATGATCGTCTGCGACCCCAAGAGCGTGTGGTATCTGACCGGCGTCGCCGTGGAGCCCTATGAGCGTCTGCTGGCGCTCTACCTGCCCACCGAGGGCGAGCCGGTGCTGTTTTTGAACAGACTGTTCAATGTGCCCGAGCCGCCGTGCAGGACCGTCTGGCACACCGACACGGACAAGCCCGTGGCGCAGATCGCCGAGGTCGTGGACGCGGGCAGGCCGCTGGGCATTGACAAGGAGTGGCCCGCTAAGTTTCTGATTCCGCTGATGGAGACCCACCCCGGTATGCAGGTCGTGCTGTCCAGCGACTGCGTCGACGACTGCCGCGCCTGCAAGGACGCCGAGGAGCAGACCCTCATGCGCGAGGCGTCCCGCATCAATGACGCGGTAAACGAGGCCGCGAAGCACTATATAAAGGCCGGCATGACCGAACGCGAGGTCGCCGAGTTTATCGACGCGCAGTTCCGTGCCCACGGCTGCGAGGGGCCGAGCTTTACGACGATCGTCTCCTTTGGTGCCAACGCCGCCGACCCGCACCACGAGCCGGACGACACCGTGTTAAAAGAGGGCGACTGCGTGCTGTTTGACATGGGCTGCGTGAAGAGCCGCTATTGCAGCGACATGACCCGCACCTGGTTCTGCGGCCAGCCCACTGAGAAGCAGGCCGCCGTGCATGATCTGGTGCGCCGCGCGAACGAGACTGCCGAGGCGCTCATCAAGCCCGGCGTGCGCCTGTGTGAGCTGGACGCCGCCGCGCGCGACCTGATTACGGAAGCGGGTTACGGCGCGTATTTCAACCACCGTCTGGGGCATTTCATCGGCCAGACCGACCACGAGAAGGGCGACGTCAGCAGCGCGAACACCGCCGTAGCCAGACCCGGCATGATCTTTTCGATTGAGCCGGGTGTCTACCTGCCCGGCGAGTTCGGCGTCCGCGTGGAGGACCTCGTCCTGGTGACCGAGACCGGCTGCGAGGTGCTGAACAGGAACGATAAGCATTGGGATGTGGTGGGGAAATAACTGCCGCCATCCCTGCCTCCCCTTGAGGGGAGGTGGCCCCGCAGGGCCGGAAGGGTGGCTGGCAGCCGACCTATAAAAGGGTTGCTGCGGCCCACCCCTCACCGCCTGCGGGCGGAGCTCCCCTCAAGGGGAGCCTAAAGAATTTCAGAGAGGTGTACGATTGAAAAAATATCTGTTCCGTATCATTGCCGTCCTGTCCGCCGCGGTCCTGCTGGCGGGCTGTGCGGCGTCGCGGCTTCGGCTGGGGGCTGCGGCTGCAGGCGGCGTGTACAATGCATTTGGCACCGCCATGGCCACCCAGAACAGCACCATCGAGGTCAAACAGACCGCCGGGTCCGCCGCCAACCTGCGGCTGCTGGCGGGCGGCTATTTACAGCTGGCCGTTGCCCAGTCCGACATGGCGCAGGATGCCTACGACGGCAGCGGCGTCTTTGCCCATGAGAGCACCGAGCGCAGCTTCAGCGCTGTGGCCGCCCTGTATGAGGAGGCCGTACAGGTCGTTGTCCGGGCCGACTCCGGCATTACGACGCTGGAGGAACTGCAGGGCTGCACGCTCAGCGTCGGCGAGGAGGAATCCGGCACCGAGCAGAATGCCGGGCAGGTTTTGGCCGCCTGCGGCCTGAACAACCGCCTGGTGCACACTGTAAACCTGAACTACACCGACGCTGCCGCCCGGCTGGCCGACGGCACGATCGACGCGATGTTCGTCACCGCCGGTCTGCACGCCGACGCGCTGGAGCAGCTGGCCAAGACCTGCGCCATCCGTCTGCTCTCCGTCGATGGGGGTGTCGGTGCGCGGCTGCTGGCGGCCTACCCGGCCTACCGCGCCTGCGTTATCCCCGCCGGGACCTACGCCGGTCAGGGTGAGGACGTCTGGACCGTCAGCGTGCAGGCGCTTCTGCTGGCGTCGAACGCGCTGTCCGACGAGACCGTCCAAAGGCTGACTGCCCGGTATTTTGACAGCGTGGACGCCGTGGCTGCCGCCGTGCCGGTGCCGCTGGTGACCGACCCCGCCGTGGCCGCCGCGCAGAGCGTTATCCCCTACCACACCGGGGCCGCTGCGTACTACACCGCGCAGGGCATCACCCCCGCAGGGCCGGAGACGGGCGCGTCCCCTGAACAGGAGGCCGCCGCATGATCATCTCACTGGATATGTACCAGACGCTGTTTGCGGCGGTCTGCGTGCTGATGCTGGGCCGCTTTTTGAAGGCACGCATCGGCTTTCTGGAAAAATTCTGCATTCCCGCGCCGGTCATCGGCGGCGTGCTGTTTGCCGTTTTCACCTGTCTCTGCTATGTGACCGGCATTGCCGAGTTCGAATTTGACGACATTTTAAAGGAAGTCTGCATGGTGTTCTTCTTCACCTCGGTAGGCTTTCAGGCCAACCTCAAGGTTCTGAAAAGCGGCGGCAAATCGCTGATCATCTTCTTAGGGCTGGTCGTTGCGCTGATTTTGTGCCAGAACTTCCTCGCCGTCGGGCTGGCGGATCTGCTGGGCATCTCGCCGATGATCGGTCTGTGCACCGGTTCCATCCCGATGGTCGGCGGCCACGGCACGGCGGGCGCGTTCGGCCCCGTGCTTGAGGACTTCGGCGTTGCGGGCGCGACCACGCTCTGCACGGCGGCGGCCACCTACGGCCTGATCGCGGGCAGCGTCATGGGCGGCCCGACGGGCCGTCTGCTCATTGAGCGCCGCAAGCTGCTGGACACCGTTGTGCCCGAGGACGACAGCCTGCTGGTGGAGGAAGAAATCAAGCACGAGCGCCACACCAGCATGTACCCGGCTGCTGTGTTCCAGCTGATTATCGCCATCGGCATCGGCACGTTCATCTCCAAGGCGCTGGCCATGACCGGGCTGACGTTCCCCATTTATATCGGCGCGATGATCGCCGCGGCGTGTATGCGCAACATCGGCGAATTCACCCACAAATTCACGACCCACATGGGCGAGATCAACGACATCGGCGGCATCAGCCTGTCGCTGTTCCTGGGCATTGCCATGATCACGCTGAAGCTGTGGCAGCTGGCCGCGCTGGCGCTGCCGCTCATCATCCTGCTGGCGGGCCAGACGCTGCTGATTTTCCTGTTCACCTACTTTGTGATTTTCAACATCATGGGCCGCGACTATGACGCTGCGGTCATTGCAGCGGGCGTCTGCGGCTTTGGCATGGGCGCGACGCCCAACGCCATGGCCAACATGCAGGCCCTGTGCGAAAAGTATGCCCCGTCGGTCAAGGCGTATCTGCTGATCCCGCTGGTAGGCAGTCTGTTTGCGGACTTCCTCAACAGTCTGGTCATCACCTTCTTTATCAACTTTATCTAATGGGGAGGTCCTTCTGATGTTCCGCAAGCTGCGCGAGGCGCTGAAAAAGCAGCGCTACCGTGTCCACAGTGACGACGTTGCCCTGCCGGAGGTCCACACCGGCCAGGTCACCCACAGCGATGCCCCCGAGACCCCGGAGAAGCACAAGTCCATCAACTATGAAAACGTCGCCATCCCGGAGGTTCATATTCCAAAGAAGAAGCCCTGAAGCCTTCTCCCCCTGGGGAAGAAGGTGGCCCCGCAGGGCCGGATGAGGGGAGAGCTTGCCGCGGTTGCCCGCAAACGGGTTGCCACAGAGGGTTCGGCCCTCATCAGTCACCTTCGGTGACAGCTTCCCCCGATGGGGAAGCCTTTTTGTACAGCAAAACGCCCCTGACCGTTCGGTCAGGGGCGTTTTGCCCGTAATGTTAGTCGAGGAAGTTCTCGTTGAGGGTGACACCGAAGTCGTGGGCGATGGCGCGCAGGTCATCGTCGGTGATGGTCTGGCGGATCAGGCCGCCGCCCATGGACAGGACCTTGACGTAGATCTCAGCACTCTTTTCAATCGTGTGGGCGAGACCGAAGGTGATGTCAAAGTCAGGGCCGGAGGCAAACAGGCCGTGCTGTGCCCAGATAGCGGCCTGATAGGTTTTCATCTTCTCGCTAGTGGCCATGGCGATGTCCGCGCCGCCCGGGACCATCCAGGGGCAGACGCCGACGCCCTCGGGGAAAACGACGGGGCACTCGGTAGCGCTCTGCCACAGGGCGCGGGAGAAGTCACGGTCCGTCAACGGCAGGATGTAGGTCAGCGCAATGACGTTGGTGGCGTGGCAGTGATAAATAACGCGGTTCGCGCCGTTGGTGGCGGCCTTGCGGACGCTGTGGTTCATGAAATGGCTGGGGAACTCGGACGTCGGGCGTGCGCCGTCGGCCAGACCCCAGACGATGCGCCAGCTGTCGCCCTTGTCGTTGATCTCCACAATGCCGATGCTGTGGATCGGGTCAGGCTCGACGTTGCGGAAGAACTTGCCGGAGCCGGTGGTGATGAAGTACTCACCGGCCAGATTATCGGCCTGCACACCCATGTTGACCCACTCGCGCGGCTCGGCGTCGAAGTAGGGACGGCAGGCGGCGACGTCCTCCCCGGTCATGCGGTAGGTCAGGTTGCCGCCGTTGCGCTCGTGCCAGCCCTGCAGCCAGCCATCGTTGCACATGCGGATAAAGCCCTTGACGCAGGGAATTTCATAAATCGTAGACATAATTTCTGCTCCTTTATATCGTTGTGTTGGCTTCCCCCTCCGGGGGAAGCTGTCAGTGGCCCCGACCACTGACTGATGAGGGCAAAGCTGCCGACAACAGCCCGTTACCGGGCAATTGCCGCAATGCCGCCCCTCATCCGGCCTCGGGCGGGGCCTCGGCCACCTTCCCCCAAGGGGGAAGGCATCCCGAAATCAGCGCGTGATTACATCCACCGGCACGTTGAAGATCTCGGCAACCTTCAAAATCGTGTCGATGTGGTGGCCGATGGCGGCGGCCATGTGGTGGGTGGGGCCGGCCTCGCTCCAGCGGTTGACGAACTCGCGGGCACCGCAGCTGAAGCGGGTGCGCATGTTCGTGTCACCGAAGGTGAAGATCGGGCCGGGCTCGTTGACGCCTTCGGCCACGACAAACTTGAAGTGGCCGTCCTTGTCCTGCGTGATGGCCAGATAGGTCACATCGCCCACCGGCGGGTAGAACTGGGTCAGGTAGCCGCCGCCGGTCTTGCCGTGGAACACGGGCACGATCTTCATGGTCGGCTTTTTGGCCGTGGAGATGTCGGCGTCGCCGGAGCCGGAGTGGCCGATGATGCAGATGTCCTCATTGAAGTCGATGGAGTACATCTCGCTCAGCTGGCCGCAGCCCGCAATGGTCTTGAGGATGGACATGGCCATGGCGACCTTGATGTCGCCCTCGACGGCGCAGGCCGTGCCCTGCTTGATGAGCATCGAGAACGCGGGGATCAGCATCGAGTCCAGCTTACCGGCCACGCCCTTGGCGAAGCCGTCGTAGTGGCTGGCGACGAAGGCGATCTTCTCGTCCCTGACCCACTGCTCAAATGCGACAACGTAGCGGGCCATATCCCAGACCTTCTCCACCGTACCGCCGCCCTCAATATCGAAGGTGTCCAGAATGTCCTGCGCCTTGGCGCGGATGGCGTCCTCGTCGGTGATGTTGTCGGCGATGGCCCACATCTTCTCCCAGTCAAACTGCTTGGTGTAGAGCCACATGCGGTTGTACAGGTTCGTCTCGTCGATGTACAGATCCATCATGCCGGGGTACGGGCGGCCGATCTGCGCAAGGTTCGTATCACGGAAGCGGCGGCGCACCTGCGCGGCCTTGCACCAGTCGTTGATTTCGGCCTGCACGGCGGGGTCACCGCCCTCGACAACGCCGGTGATGACGGCGTGGCGCTTACCGGCGCGCTCCAGATCAGCGACCATCTCGCCGACAGCGCCGCAGGCGTACAGCTCACCCAGCCAGGTGGGGGTGTCGGTGTTGGCGTAGTCGGGGGCCTTCTTCTTCTGGACGTTGACGAGGACGACGGGCACGTCGAGGTCGCGCACAGCGGGCAGCATATTGTAAGAGGTAGCGTAGGTCAGCAGCTGCAGAATGACAAGATCAACGTCGGCGGTGCGGAACTTATCGCCCGCGGCCATGGACTGCTCCTTGGTGGTGACGATGCCGCCGTCGATGACCTCGACGGTGTCGGGCAGCGTCTTTTTGAAGGCGGCGTACTGGCCCTCAAACTCGGGGACCAGCGTGGGGAACTGCGGCAGGTAAGCGCCCAGCGCAATGGCGAACACGCCAACGCGGGCTTTGGTTTCGACTAACATGGTGGGACCTCCTGTATATGGATTTGTTGTGATGTGCGTGTAGGGGAGGGATTTATCCCTCCCGGGAAGTATACGGTGTCGGGCGCGGGCACGGGAGGGTCAAGACCCTCCCCTACAATCCCCTTTGAAACCCGGCATTGTAGGGAGGGGTCTTGACCCCTCCGCGGGGCGTCGAGGACGCCGCCCCCTACCGGGCAGCAATTTTACTCCGGCTGATACTCTTTAATTTCAAAGCTGCGCCGGATGGCGGCGCGGGCCTCGGCCAGGTCGGCAAAATCGCCGCTGTGGATGAACTGCACCATCAGGTTGCCCAGCGCTGTGCCCTCGGTGGGGCCTGCAAACACGGTCAGGCCGGTGGCGTTGGCGGTCTGCTGGTTCAGGTAGCCGTCCTGGCTGCCGCCGCCGACGATGTTCAGGCTTGTGTAGGTCTTGCCGGTCAGGCTTTGCAAGGTCTCCACGGCGCGGCGGTAGTCCTGCGTCAGGGAGTTGTAGACGCACTGCATGACCTCGCCGGTGGCGGCGGGCACGGGCTGGTGCGTGTCGGCGCAGGCGGCTCTGACTTCTTCGATCATGGAGGCAGGCGCTAAGAAGCGGTTGTCATCGGGGTCAACGCAGCTGGGGAAGTCGGCGGCCTCCTTCGCGGCGGCGATCAGCTCCGGGAAGCTCGGGCGGGTGCCGGTCTTTTCACCGAGCTCACGGCGGACGGACTGTATCATCCACAGGCCCATGATGTTTTTCAGGTAACGGTAGCGGTATTCATAGCCGCCCTCGTTCGTAAAGTTGGCGGCGCAGCTGTCCGGGCCGGTGATGGCCGCTGCGTTTTCCACGCCCAGCAGGCTCCATGTGCCGCTGGACAGGTAAGCGGCGTACTCATCCCGCGCGGGCACGGCGAGGAACGCCGAGCCGGTGTCGTGGGTTGCGGGCAGAATGACCTCGGCGTCAAAGCCGACAGCCTTCTGAATTTCCGGCGACAGATGCCCCAGCACGGTCCCGGCGGTCTTGATGGGCTGGAAGATGCCGCGCGGCAGACCCAGCTTTTCGATCAGTGCATCGTCCCAGTCCCTGCTGTCCGCGCCCACCAGCGCCGTGGTGCTGGCGTTCGTGTATTCATTGGCGGGCACGCCGCAGAGCAGGTAGTTCAGGTAATCGGGCACCATCAGGAACGTTTTGGCGGCGGCCAGCTGCTCCGGGTGCTCCTTTTTGAGCGCCATCAGCTGGTAGACCGTGTTGAACGGCTGGTACTGGATGCCGGTGCGGGCGTAGTGGTCGGCAAAGGTCAGGCCGTATTCCTTTTCCAGCGCCTCGCGGATGCCCTCGGTGCGCTCGTCGCGGTAGGCGACGGCGTCGCCGATGCGCTTATTGTCCGCATCCAGCAGCACAAAATCGACGGCCCAGGTGTCGATGCCGATGGTCGCGGGGGCAAAGCCTGCGTCGTGTGCAGCCTTCAGGCCGTTGACGACCTCTTTCGCGAGGGTGTCGATGTCCCAGCAGAGGTGGCCGTTCTCACGGTGGACGCCGTTTTCGAAGCGGTAGACCTCCTGCAGGGTGATTTTTCCGTTCTGCACGGTGCCTGCGATGTGCCGCCCGCTGGACGCGCCGATGTCGACTGCCAGTGTACAGGTTTGCATAAGCTCTCTCCTTCTTTGCAAAATAACAGTGTTGCAGCATTTGCTTTTCGTCTGCATTATACGACACCCGGGCCCGGCTTTCCATCCGCAAAAGAATTTGATTGTTTGGGAAAATTCCACACGTCCCTTTCCGCGTTCCCGGCGGTTTTGTCCGGGTCCCGTGCCGGAATGATCCGATTGACACGCCCCGTGCCGTCCCGTATAATAGACCCTGCAACCAATAAAGGAGATGTTACATTATGGCCACCGCGCACAAAAGCCGTGTGCTGGATATGACCCAGGGCGACCCGTTCCGCCTGGTGCTGCAATTTTCGATGCCGCTGTTCTGCTCCAACCTTTTGCAGCAGCTGTACAACCTGACCGACACTGCGCTGGCCGGGCACCTGCTGGGCTCCGCCGCGCTGGCGGAGATCGGCGCGACGGCGGCGCTGTACGGGCTTATCATGAACTTTGCCTTCGGCATGAACAACGGCCTGGCGCTGACGGTCAGCCGCTATTTTGGCGCGGGCGATGAAAGCGGGATACGCCGCGCCGTGGGCTGGATGGTCACGCTGTCGGCGACGGTGTCGCTGGTGCTGACGGGGTGCTCCCTGCTGGGCCGCGACGCGCTGCTGACCGTTTTGCAGGTCCCGGCACAGGCATGGGGCGGCGCGTCCGCCTACCTGACCGTCATTCTGCTGGGCATTCCGCTGACGATGCTTTATAATATGGAGGCTGCGCTGCTGCGCGCCGTCGGCAACAGCGTGACGCCGCTGCTGTTCCTGCTGTTCAGCAGCGTGCTGAACGTCGGGCTGGACGCCGCGTTCATGGGGCCGCTGGGGCTGGGCGTGCGCGGCGCGGCCATTGCCACGGTGCTGGCGCAGGGCATCAGCGCCGTGCTGGGCGTTGTGTACATCCTGCGCGGCTACCCGGAGCTGCGCTTTACGCCCCGGCAGCTCGGGGCTGCCACGCGCCGCGCCGTGACCAGTATGTTCTGGGCGGGCCTGAGCATGGGGCTGATGAGCGCCATCTACAATCTGGGCAGCGTGGCGCTGCAAAGCAGCATCAATGCGCTGGGCAGCGTCTACATCACGGCGCAGACCGCCGCGCGCCGCTTAGCGGAGCTGTACTTTATCCCGGGCGGTGCGCTGGGCATCGGCGTGGCGACGTTCAGCAGCCAGAATCTGGGTGCGGGCCGCCGCAGCCGCATCTGGCAGAGCGTCAAGGCCGCGCTTGCGATCTATTTTGTGTGGTGGGTGTTTGTGATGGCGTTCACCTTCCTGCTGGGCGGGGCCGCCATCCGCGGCATCACGGGCAGCACGGACGAGGTCATTATCTCCAATGCGCTGCTGTACCTGAAAATCAGCGCACCGATCATCCCGCCGATGGCCGTGCTGGTCATTCTGCGCAATATGCTGCAGGGCATCCGGCACACGGTAGAGCCGCTGCTGGCCAGCGGGCTGGAGCTTGTGGGCAAGGTGATCTTTGCCGTATGGCTCGTGCCGGTCCAAGGCTACCGCGCGGTCTGCTTTTGTGAGCCGACGACCTGGGTCGTATGCTTTGTGTTTATCCTGCTGGCGGTCTGGCGCTGCCGGGGCGATTTGCGCGACGCAGAAAAAATTTGAATTTTTTTTGTAAAAAGGGCTTGCAATTTGGAAGTCGTTCTGCTATAATAATATGCGTCGCCAAGAGGCGGCGCAATAAGCGCGGTTAGCTCAGCTGGTAGAGCATCTGCTTGACGTGCAGGAGGTCACAGGTTCGAGTCCTGTACCGCGCACCAAGAGTCTGTGACATCTAAGATGTCACAGACTCTTTTTTTGTTGTATCACCCAAAACCGGCAAGGCCGATGTTGAAAGCGAGATCCGTAGGGGCGCATTCTATATGCGCCCGCGGAAGTTTATCCTGCCGCAAGCGGGCACGGGCGGATATGGAATCCGCCCCTACGTTTTTGTGGCAGGCGGTGCCCCCGCGCAGAGGCGGTGCCCCGCGTGGAGTTTTCTCCCTTTGTCGAAAACGAAATCCGTAGGGATTTGATGCTGGTTGTGATTTCTGTAGCACCGGAGGTAGGGTTCGTAGTGCCGGAGGTGGCGTCCGCTGCGAAGGCGGAAACCGCGCAGACGGCGCAAAGGGCGAAAGCAAGGGCAAAGGAAGTGAGTTTTTTCAAGGTGGGTTCCTCCGCTATGTCTTAGGTAGTGGTTTTAGCATCAGCAACTGCAATGGCAAAGGTCAGCGTGCCGGAATATTCACCGGCGAATTGGGGGCGGCTGCTTTGATGTGCAGTTTTTTTGTTTGTTCGGGTGCTTTGGTTTCAAAAGTGGCTACAACATCTGTTGTACTGGGGGTCTTGCCATCAATCGTGTAGGCCAGTTCTGCGCCGCCTGCTGTCAGCTTGTAACCATTAGCCTTGGAAATCGTGATATGCAGTTCCTTGCCCTTCTCAAGGCGCACATTGCTTGCCTTCAGGGGCAGGTCGCTTTCGTAAGTAACGGTTTTGTTTTTGTCATTTTTTACCAGCGTAACCTCAGACGGAATCGTAACCATATACGCGGCGCCAAGGTCAAATTGAACCTTGGTTTCGCTGCTCTGGGAGGTGGACTCTGTGATTGTTTTGCCAGAGCTTGCAGTCGTGCCAGAGCTAGTGGGGGGTGCAGAGCTATCGGGTCCTTCCGCCATTGCCGGTACAGCGCACATAGCAGCCATAGCCAAAGCCAAAATAAAAGTGGCAAGTTTTTTCATGGGTGATTTTTCCTATTCTATATAACAGTTTGTTGAACAGCTTGTACCGCTGTGTGTTACTGTACGTCCAGCACGGTCACAACATTCGCCCCGTTCATGGCGCTGCCGTCCTGCAGCGAGGCCGTTGTGATGCGCAGCTCTGCATTGTACTGCCCGGCAAGCAGGGCGCGGTTCAGCGTAATGTTGGTAATCATCTGCCCCGGCTCGACCTGCTTGGAGGTGTAAAGCACCTCGTCGGTGTCGGTCAGCACCAGCTCAAAGGTGAAGTAGCAGGGGTTGCCCTCGGGGTTCAGCAGCGCGACTTCCGCGTCCTGTTTGTTTGCGGGTAGGCTGATGGACGGATACCCCGGTATCTTGATGCCTACCGCCTCGCCGCTGTTTTCGGGTGTCTTGTCCGGCAGGGTGTCGCCGCTCCACGCGCTTGTGCCCTCCTGCAAATCCGGCGTAAAGCCATTTTCTGCCTGCGTGGGGCGCTGCTGTAAGCCAAGCAGCACCGCCGCTGCAATAACAACCGCCGCAGCCACCACACCGATGATGATGTAGATTGGCTTTAAGAAAATCCCGTTTTTTTCATTTCTGCTCATACAATGGTCCTTTCCGCGTTCGCTCCTCCGGTGATAAAGCTCTTTCATTTAATAATAGCATTTTCGACGCTGTAACGTAAGAGTTTTGGACGAGTAGGCATTGTTACATTTTGTAATTTGCTGCTTGCATAAAAAAATGGCCGTCTGTCGTTAAACACAAACAGGCGGTTTTGCAGATATTTTAGTGGTTTCGTCCCAAAGAAATGCCAAGATACATCATCATGGATTTTTGGCTGTCGGTTAGCGTGTGCGCCGCAGCAAAATCCTGCACATTGAACAGAATGCACCCGCAATGTCCGGCAAATGTGGGGAAACAGGTGACTTTTAAATAGGTGTCCACCTCCGGGCTGTAATCAAAAATTTCCAGCATTTCGCCGTACAGAACGGCGCGCTCATAGCTGCGCAGCCACTTGGCGTCCATATTGGCGAATAGGCTGCCGAACGAATGGTCGATCAGAGATTCCAACGGCAATTTTTCCAGCTTTGCCAGCGCAGGGTTGGCATAGCGGAAAATCCAGTCCACGGCGCGGCGTTCCTCGTCAAAGACCATTTCAATGTCGGTAAAGGCGAAGGGCATGGCGTCAAAGCTCTTGTAATGCTCGTGATATTCCTCGGCGTTGGCAGGCGTGGTGTCGTCCTGCATGGTCAGGATCAGCCGCTTTTGCTGTGCTTGCAGCTGCTCCAATATCCGCTTTTTCTGCCGCACCACATATTCCAGCTGCTCTCCGCTGTTTAAAACGACGGTGTTTTCCACGCTGTGTATGGCGCGCACCGCGACCAGACAGCTGCGGTGTACCTTAATAAAGTCATCACCCAAGTGCTGCTCCAGCTCCTCCATGGTGATGCGCGAGGTAAAGACCGCACCGTTCGTCAGATGCACCTCGGCGTAGTTGCGCTTCATTTGGATATAGCGTATCGTGTCGGCGTTAATGACCAGCGGGGCATCGCCGCCCTTGCGCCGCGGCGCAAAGGCAATGGTTTTTGCAGACATAAGCAAGCCTTCTTTCTGCGGGTTTTATGATGTATGTAATACTTGTTCTTCCGTATAAAATTATTGATGTCGGATTGATAACCCAATTTTACCAAGCATAATTGGTTAAATCAAGCGCGATTTTGAATTTATCCGCACAGAAAAAAGAAAAGCAGTTAGTGCTGCCAGATATTGTTTTCCAAATCACGCAGACGCGCTTTGTAATCCTTGATAAGCGCCTGCGTGTTTTCTGTATCCGGAAAGCTGACAATATAGCCGTCCTCGGATTCGTGAAAGCCGACAAGGCCCGCAAGCCCTGCCATCTCCGCAACCTTGACCAAGGTGTGGTAATCATACTCGTTGCTGTTTATGTGTAAAATCATGGGGTTCTCCTAACTGCTGCTGTTCGTTGCGGATTGGTTCTACAAACTGGAATTTGTAATTACATTCCATACATATTGGCATTCTTTACAATCACTCTATCTCCTTTTTCTAATTGTTCCTTAGAAACTCCTCTTAACCCAAGTCCAACATGTTCTGTTTTATATCCACAACCATTTGATTTTCGTTCTTTTGTATGTATATCGATGGTAGTAATTATAGTCTCTAATACACCTCCATTTGTTTTATAAACACACGCATTTTCTCCTTCTCTACACATTCCTGTTGATATGTTTCCTGTGGCAACTGTTCCAACCCCCATAATTGTAAATACATCATCAATAATCAATTCAAAGTCTTCTTTTAAACATAATGGAACATCTAATCTGTTCATATACTCTTTTTCTCGCTTTTTTTGCTTTTACCAAATAATCCCATAGTGTTTCTCCTTTATAACTTCCGATTTTGCAGGAAAAGCGTCAGCGCTTTCGGCAAAAGGCGCCGGATCAGCGAGAGGTCAAAATTCCCGATTCCTACCGTGACAAAATGCAGGCGCTGAAACGCCAATACCTCACGCGCGAAACGGTGCGGGGTTGTCCACGCGGTACGCCCACATGACACAAACTGCCGTTACCGCAGGGGAAGCGGTAACGGCAGGGCAGGTTATAGGTTATGTAGGCAGCACCGGCGACAGCACAGGTTTCCACCTGCATTTTGAGGTTATGCAGAATGGTGTGCGTGTGAATCCTATGGACATGGTTTCCGTGCGCTGATATAGGCCGATACCCATTTTGTTTACTTGCGATTGGCTTTCCTGCGCAGTACGAAAATTGCCGCCAGTGCGGAGCCGCTGACAATCAGCAGCGCAAACCACAAAGCGGGATTGGCGGCGTCGCCGGTGCGCGGAATCGGGGAAACAGGCTGCACCGTCGGCTGGGGCTGCGCCGTCGGCTGCGGGGTCACAGTGGGCTGCGTGGTTGCCGTTTCAGCCGGCTTTGCCTTGACGGTGAACTTAGCCGTAGCCGTACCGCTTTTAGAAACGATCGCAAGCGTATGATCACCCACGGAAAGCGTGGCAACAAAATCACGGTTCAGCGTGATGATGGTGCTGCCCTCTCTCTTTGTATAGTTCTTTTCTTCCAGCGCAGTGCCATCATGCTCTACACGAAGGAAGTCGGCAAAGGATGCATCAGAAGTGAAGGTCAGCTCCTTTTTCTCGCCCTGCGTGACCGCTGCACCATCCCCGGCTGTGATTTTCGGGGGCAGCTTTGCCGTCACGGTGGCCGCCTTGGTGATTTCCTTGGTTGCCGCAGCATCGGAAAAATACTTGTTGCAGTCGCCGCAGTACCAATACGCAATGTTGCCTTCTTCGGCAACATTAGCGGCCTTTGCGTCAATGTGTTTCAGGTGGGCGTGGTTGTTCGGGTCAGGGCTGCCGTAGCTGTCTCCGCAAATTTCACAAATAGCCTTATCCTTGCAGGTCGCCTTGCCGCCGGAGCAGTTGACCGTCTCCACGGCGTTGCAGGTGCAGCGGCGGCTGTGGGTGCCGTCGCCGTTCGATGTCCACGCACTCCAAGTGTGGTCATGGGCATCGCCCTGTCCCTTGAACACGGGCAGGGTCATTTTTGCCGCAGCCACATACTGGCAGCTGTCCCATGGAGAATTGTCGCGGTCAGCCTTGAGCAGTGCCAGCACCGTGCCGTCGGCAAATTCTGCGGCGGTTTTGGACTCTGTTTTTGTAATGTTGCCATTACTATCGCTTTGGCCAACTGCGTTCAGGTTCGTACCGGCAAGATAGTAGCAGTTTTCTACAGTGCCAGTATTATTGCCAACGATTTCGCCATCATAAACGTTGCCAGAGATAGTTCCAACATTGTAGCAATTAGAGACTGTGCCAGCGTTACCCCACACAATGCCGCCGCAAGCTTCGAAAACATTGCTGTTACGAATTGTACCAACATTATAGCAGTCGATGATTTTCGCACCGTCGACGTTAAGGCCAGCAATACCGCCAATCTTGCTGGTACTGCTGCCAGTAACGCTGCAATGGTTGCTGCAATTTTCAATCGCAGCATTTGAAGCGTAGCCCACAATGCCGCCGGCAGCATTGCGACCCTGTACATAGCCATCTACCGTCAGGTTCCGGACGGCAGCGCCCTCCAGATAGCCAAACAGGCCGACGCAGGTGTCGGACGCCGAATTGACATACAGACCCTTAATGGTATGCCCCTGTCCGTCAAAGGTGCCGGTATAGGGGGTATTATCGTTGTCGTTCGTATACTTGCCGATGGGCGTCCATTCCTCAGCGGTCTTGCCGCTGGGGCCGGGGGTGTAGCTGCCGTCCTCGGCAAAGGTGCCGTCGTTGAGGACGATGTCGTTCGTCAGCACAGCGCACGCGCCATGGTTCGGCGTCTGGCCGTTGGAGCCATTGACAATATCCCGGAACCGCTTTAACTGGGCGGCGGTGCTGATCTGATAGGGGTCGTTCTTCGTGCCGCTGCCGGTCATCGGGGTGTTAAATGTGCCGCCGTTGATGGTACCGCTGCCGGAGACTGTGTTGTTAAAGACACCGCCGGTGATGGTTCCGTTGTTGATGACCTCGCCGTTGAATTTGCCGCTTTCGATGGTGCTGCCGGGGGTAACGGTCACTTTGCCATTGAACACAGTCCCGCCGGAGCCTGTAATGGTACTGGGACCGTCCTCTGTATCTCCCAGCACGACGTCGCCGTCAACCGAGCCGCCGTTGGCGAAAAGTTTCCCATAGCCAGGTACCTGAGAGCCGGTGATGTATAGTCCGCTTCCGTTTGCCGCAGCACAGCCGACAATGCGCGCACTGTCCGCCAAGGTGATCTCCTTCACACAAGCGGCGCTTACGCCGCCGCCGTAGGCTTCGCCGGAGTTGGCGGAATTTGTTGCCGTGCAATTTTGAATCACGGCGCTGCCCGACAGGGTGAACTTCGTATTGTTTGCGAGATGGACGCCCCCGCCGTTGGAAGAGTTGGAGATTGCCTGACAGCCTTCGATTTTTGCCTCATTAGACATCACAAAGCTGCTGCTGCTGCTGACATATACGCCGCCGCCGTTGGAAGAATTGGAAGAGGTGGAGATTGCCTGACAGCCTTCGATTATTGCCGTATCAGACATTTCAAAGCTGCTGCTGACGTTGACATATACGCCTCCGCCGCAAACATATTGGGTCGCGCTTTCGGCGGTGCAGCTGCGAATGACCGCCGGACCTGACATTTTGAACGTGCCGGAAGCAAAAACACCGCCGCCGATGTCGGAGGCGACGCATCCGGCGATGCTGCCGCCAGACATAGAGAACTGACCCTGTTCCGAATCAATACATACACCGCCGCCGCACTCCGCGGAGCAGCCGATAATATTGCCGCCCCTCATGGTCAGGCTGCCGCCGTTTTTAATCAGCGCGCCGCCGCCGCAATACCACGTCGTTCCGCCGAACGTTGAGATGTCCGTTCCCGTGCCGCCGGTGATGACGCCGCCGGTGACGGCCTCTGTGCCGCTTGCATCGTCCAGCACCCACAGTTTGCCATTCGGCATGAATTTGTGCTCGGCGGTGGTGTTGCTGTCGGTCAGCGTCAGATTGCCACCGCCCTCGACCACAATCACGCTGCCATTGTTTGCACTCACATATTTGAGCACATGACCGTTCAGGTCCAGCGTGACAGGGCGTTTGACGGTCAGGGAAGTGCTGATGTTAATGTCCGCCGCCAGCTTGACGGTGTCGAAATTAACATCAGCAATCGCCGCATTCAGCTCATCCACGGTGCTGACATCTTTTACCGTCTCGTTCCCGCCAATCAACGCCGTCAAGGCTGTCTCCGGCTGGGGGTCGGACACTTCCGGCACCGGCTGCACTGCCGCATCGTCTGCGGGCTGGGCGCACTCTGCACAGTTCTCCGGCAAAGCGCCCTCCGCGCCGCAAACGGGGCACTCTGCGTTTCTGCTTTCCGCCGTGCAGGCTGTTTCACAGCTGCAAACGGGCGGGGTTTCCGTGCTTTCCTCCGCAAAAGCCGCTGTTGGCATAAGGCACAGCAGCATACACAGGGCAAGCAGGCTGCTTACGATTTGCTTTTTCATCTTGTCTCCTTCGTCCTTTGCTGTCAGCTGACAGCACCACAATGATTATTTAAATTATGGGGTGAAATGCTCGAATTGTCAAGAACTTTTTGATAAAATATATCGAAGATTCGAAAAGAAAAGTGCCGCTTGGAGCTCTTCAAAACGACGAGATCTCATACTTCGGGACGATTTACTTTTCCCCTTCGGATGGTATAATTTAACTATTATAGTATGGCATTTCCCCCGTCCTTCCACTGTTACCAAACGGAGGAAAACTTGATGAAAAAACGTGTATAAAGACAATTATAGATTGTTTTTGGTCCGGCATCCATAACGGCTGTCGGACCTTTTTGCGTTTTTTATTTAGGGCAATACTGCCATAATTTTTGCCCAACCTGCGAACCTCCAAACTTTGAGCTTTTTCAATGAAACTTAAAAATTTTGGATTTATCCTGCTTTGTTGCAGCACACGCTGTGCATACAAGTTTTTTGGGGCTGAAATGCGCCTGTTGCGACCCGGCATGGGTACGCAGTATCAGGAAATGGAAAGCATACCGGCAAAGGACATGATACCGAACCAGAACAGAAATGCAGCAAACATAAAGAAGCACATCCCACCCAAAACAGGCTTTCGCGGCTTGTTTTCGGTAATACGGTCGGGCCGAGTGGGATCGTAATAACCGACCACCTGCCGTCCCAGTTCCCGCTTGCCGGAAACGGTCTGACGGCTTGCGTACCGATAGGTTTTGCCGTTCACGGTGTACTCATAGGTTGGAAGATAGACTGTCTCCCGGCGCAGCTGTTCGCTGCCGTCCTCTTGCTGCTCCCACCTTTCATTGACCGATTCCTCGATCCATACCACCTTCATCATCGTGGTGCCTGTGTACCGCCGCACAGTATCCTCGTATTCCTGCCGTGCGCCTTTCCGCTGGCGCACTCCGAGCCATACCACCGACACAGCCCCGAGAATGAAACCGATTCCCGCCGTGATATTCCGCGTAGATTCTATGGGACACGCCACAAACGCTATCGCAAGAACGATACTGATAATGAGGATTCGATTCTTTTTCATACGACCTCCTTCACCCCTCTGCCGGTGCCTTTCCTGTCACAATGCAGGCGGCTGGTTTTGCACCGCATCCACAAAGAGAAGGGTCAGACCGATATACAGGATGCAGGCCAACGCCAGCAGCACACAGATACTGATACCGAGAATGCGCGCGGTTTTGTTTCGGCGCAGATATTTACGGCACAGCACGATGCCGATAACCGCCGATGCCAACAGCACCACAGCAAGCCAAAGCGGCATATTGCCCACCTCCTTTACGCGCCGCGGAACACATCGATCATATTCGTAAACCACGTCAGCTCACAGGTAAAGCGCTGGCGCAGCTGTGCCGGATCCTCACGGCCCTTGCCGATGTCAAAAAAGGCGTGCCCGCTGTGAACCGCAAGATACAGTCTGCCGTCACTGTTGAGATTTATGGCAAGCTTACCGAAAGAGGAATCCGTCAGCGCCAGAATTTTCTCTTCGCAGTCTGGCGTCAGAATGTGCAGGGCTGCAGCCTCATCATCGCTGCTTACATTAAAACGCTTATCGAAGGTTTCGTTTCCTGTCCGGATGGTTTTGCTGCCGAACAGCTTATCCATCCGTTCTCTTGGCCAGATGGTCAGCCAGGTCGGAAATTCCCGGTTCAGTTCGCACAGCATCCACTGCCCGGTATAGACCTCGCGCTCGTTTTTCTCCCACTGACCGGTTTCCTCGCGCTGAAACTCGTTCACCTCCGTCAGCCTGACGGTACACAATTCGGTGGTCAGCCCCTGATAGGTTCCGCGGATATACCCGCTGCCGCTGCAATAGGTGTGGCCGGGCAGAGGGATGTTTGTATCCTTCGCATCCAATATGTGCGGGGCGGGATCCATCTGTATGTTTTCAAAAACTGTGCTTACAATATCCGGTGCCAGGGCATCGAAGGTCTGGTGGCCGGCCTGCTCCCTGGATTTTCCCCTTGCCGTCTGCCCCAGCGCGAGGATCACAACGCCCGCAATGATCAGTATAAGATTGCCGCCCTGCACGATACCCGCAAAGACGAGCATGCCGCCCAGCAGCGAAAGGAGCATTCCGCCCCATTTACCGCCTTTACTCTTACGCAGCTGCTGCGAAAGCTGTTCATCCGTCAGGTTTTTATTCTTCTCTTCCATATTCGTCTCCTATTCTGCCTTGCCGGTTACTCTCCGCCGGGAAAAGCATATCGCCGTTCACGCTGTTGATGAGATCGCCGCTGACGCTGCGATCCAGCTGCAGGGTATCGCCGCTGCCGTCAAAGTGCAGCGTCACACCGTTTTCGTCCGCCCACAGTGTGCCGTACTCAATAACATCTTCCTGATCATTTACAAATTCCCATGTCGCATCCTCATAGATGCGCAGCCAAAGATTTTCGTCCGGGTACTCCCAAAGTCCTGCATAATCGCTTGGATTGCCCTCGTCAGCCGGAACCGCGGACAGATCCTCCCGATAGACATAGCGCTCCTCCGGGTCCCAGATCCAGATCAGATCCGTTGCATCCCCGTTTTCGTGAAGAAAGCTCACCCATACATCGCTCTCGCCGTCGCCGTCCAGATCGTCAAAGGAGATGCTGTGAAATGCCTGCTCCGCATCGGGAATGTCCATGGGGAAGGCGACACTGTCGAACAGCACCTGCTCCGGGATGTCCCGGTAGAAGGCTGCGCTGCTCTCGCTCACTGTGACCAGAACATCCACACTGTCGCCGTCATGGGTGATGGTTCCGCTGTCGACCACCATACCGGTTGTGCGCCAATCATCCCCCGCCACATCATCGGAATTGCCGCAGGCGGCAAGGCACAGGCAAAGCACCATCACCTGCGCAAAGAATGCGGTGTTCTTCCACCGTTCTTTCATGATACGCCTCCTTCCGGTCACTCCATCAGGTAATAAAGTGACATTGCGCGGCACCGGCAGCGCACGTTCAGAGCCTGTATCTTACTCATCAAAGTAGTCGCCCCAACCTTCGTCATCGTAAGAGTAATCGTCCCAGCCGTCACCGGGGTCAGACCACGGATCGTAGTCGTCGTAGTACTCATCCGAGTAATCCCAGCCGGCATCGTTGGATTCCATGTATTCGCCAGAATCGTCGTCAATATAGCCGTCCGAGCCGTAGGAGATGAACTCGTTTTCATAGCCGTTCCAGTACCACACGTCGCCGTCTTCATCATACCAGTAGTATGGCGTGCCGTAGTCGCCGGTATCGACGGAATAGGTTGCCTGAGTGGGTACGGGCTTGGGCGCGGTGCTCCATCCGGCGGTGTAGGAGATGGTTTCGAGCATGTTGTTGCAAATCTCAAAGTAGTTGTGGATTCGACCCTCGAGCGCGATGGTCGTTGCGACAAGCGCGTAGCCGGTCGGACCGTAGTAGCGAACCTCCATACAGCCGCGCACAGGCTGAGACGGACCGTCGGAGAAGATGTATCCGTCGAGCCACATATAACCGGTCAGACTGTAGTAGTCGCCGTTATCCTTGAAATCCGAGCCGAAGGATTGGATGAGCTTGTCGCCGTACATACCCTTCATAAAGTCGTCGAGCATCTTGACCATGTAGGGCTTCGCGCTGGCAGCGCCCTTTTCCATATAGGAATCATAGCCGGAGATAGGCTGGAAGGCAATCACAATATTGGAATAGTAGTCATCCGTTCCGTCTTCCATGACTGCGTTGAAGCTCAGCGAATTGTCAACATTCGGGTGTTCGTGTGCTTCCATCTGGATTGGATACTTGATGGATACATTGGTAAAGCTACCGGGAAAGCAGGCGGTCTGGTTCAGCTCGTCATCCGGTGTCGGCAGGAGCATAATGTACTCAGAGGCGGTAAGTGTGTTGCCGTTGGCGTCGCTCAGGTCGCCGTTAGCGGTCTGCCAGAGGGAAACAAGCTCTGTGTCGTCCTCCATGCAGAGCATGATGCAGTCATCTTCCGACACGACATAGCCGGGGCCGACCTGCTCGCCGTAGAGGTTGACGGCAATCCACTCATAGTTGTCGTTGATGACGAAATAGAACGGCGCGTTTTCAAGCTTCCAGCAGCCGGAGAAGCCTGACATACCGCCAGTCTGCCCAAGCTCTTCGGCCGTGTAGCCTGTCGGGGCGTTCTCGCCATCGCCGGCGTACAGATTGTCATATTCCTCCGATGTGCAGACCACGATGCTGTCGTCGCCGTCCGGAGACAGGAATACAACATAGTCGCCATCGTGGATTGTAAAATCCACTTCGTCAACATCGTTGTCGTACAGGACGTAGCTTTCTTCGTTGTAGACAAGAATGTTGAAGTCCGGAAGCTCAGACGGCTTGTAGGAACCAAGGCTGACTTCCATCATTTCTCCGCTCTGGAAGATACCGTCGACAAGCTCCGTGTCCCATTCATCGCTGGTCGAGGGCGTGATGCTGATAGATGTGATGCCGTGACCGCTGTGGTTTGCAAGCGTTATGTTGACCGGCTCTTCTTTTTCTCCGCAGCCGGTCAGAAGCAGCGCACTCAGCACGCAGCCGAGCGCAGCTGCCAGCATTTTTTGGATACAGTTCATGTCTTTCCTCCTTAAATTTCTCTATTTTGCGTTGCTTTTTTCATTCGTATGCCTGCTCTGCCATGGTCAAAATTTCGTCATGGCTTAGCTCCACATCGCCAAAGCGGACAAAGATGCCGTTGGTCACAGCGCTGTTCCACACCCGCGCATCAGCAAGCGGGCGAAACCGAATCTTATCCAGATACGGCTTCATATCCAGCAAAAGCCGACTTCCGGACACAAAATCGACCTGCAGAATATAATCAGGCAGCGGTGTGACAGCTGTGAGATACCTTCGGTTCAAGTGTAGGCCCTCCCTTCCGCAAAAATAAAGATCCACCGTACCTACATTGTACGGTGGATCGGGTGGGATAACCATTAACTAAAGGCTAGGGCTTTTGCCCAAGCAGCTCGGCAAGCTGCTTTCGCTTGGTTCGGGTATCGCCGTCAATATGGAGTTTTGAATAGATCTGGTTCGCGTACTGCTTGACGCTCCCCTCGGAGAGATAGAGCTTTTCGGCGATCTCACGGTTGCTGAGCCGCTGCACCATCAGTTCTACAATTTCAAATTCCCGCGCTGTCAGCACATCAAATGCTGCCGGGCGCACGCTTGCGACGTTTCGTGCCTTTGCCGCTTCGCCAAGGTCAGTGATTTTCACGGTCAATTCGTTCTTCATCTCGCGCGCAAGAATGGGCTGCAGGCAGTCGTAGTTCTCCACGAACGGCATCACAAAGCCGTCCGGTTCCGCGTCGGCAAGCGCTTTCCGCAGCCATACACGGGCCTCCTCGGTCTTGCCCAATTTCTCGTAGGCTGCCGCCGTCTGGATGCGGATATGCAGCGCCACCAGCGCATAGTGCATCGCCTCGCACACCGCCAGCAGTTCCGCGCTGCGTCCCACCACCTTGGCATAGGCGCCTTGGGCAAGATACACCTGATTTTCAATCATTTCCATCATAGGCTTGCCCGGCGCAAGCATATTGACGGCAGAGAGCCTGTGCTGCGAAAAAATCTCCGGGATCTTTTCTGCTTCACCCCGCAGCGCATGATAATAGGCACTGGTGGCACGCCAGATGTTGATCCACGTTGCATCGTGATATTGCAGCAGCTCTGCGTATCTTTCCGCAAAAGTATAGCGCTGTTCCACATCGGTGTGCAGAGAAAGCCGCCGCGACAGGAAATCACAGCATAGCGCCATGTTGATTTGCCCGTTGTCCCTGACCTGTGCGTAAGCGCGCTCCAGCTCGATGTGCGCATCGGTAAAATGCCCCTGGCAGAACAGCGCCTCCGCGCGCATAATGGTTTCAGCGCCCTGCCCGTGGTTGTTCGTGACCTTGTAGTAATGGGGCATACACTCGTCCATCTCGGCAAGCTCGCCCTCAAGTTCTCCCGGTGCGCGGTAGAACATCATCAGGACGGACGGCGAGCCAAAGGTCCAGCCGCCGCCGGATTGGATGCTGATGGCGGGGCGGGACATCTGCCTGCTGGCACTGCGGTGCAGGCGGCTCATGGCGCTGATGTCATTATAGCAGAGAAAGCTCAGGATAAGGTCGCATTCGCCCAGCAGGTTGCCGCGCTCCTCCGCCGACAATTCCGGGTGTTCCTCAATGGCTGTCAGCAGCAGTTCTTTCAGCTCCAGCATCTTCGGGATCTGCCGCCATGTGAACATCCGCCGCATCAGAACCAAAATGGCAAAGGGATTGGCTTTCAATGTCTCGGCGGGGCATTTGTTCAATGCGTCCAGCACATCCTCCGGCTTCAGCGATGCCAGCAGAATACCCGCGTCGCTGCGAATGACCCGCAGCAGCGCGTGGTAGTCCTCGCTTTTTCGGTAGGCGGCAATAGCGTGAAGATACTGCCGTTGGTTTTCATACCACAGCCCGAAACGCTCCCAATAGAGCTTTTGTGTTTCCGCCTTCATCTCGTGAAAGCTCCGCTCGGCACATTCCTTCATCATGTGATGGAAGCGATAGGTCACGCCATCCGGCAAACGCGTGACAAAGGCGTTCTGCTCGGTCAGCATGGCAAGGATCTGCGCCGCATCCGCATCTCCTGTGATGCACTGCGCCATTTCGACAGTAAACTCATCGGCAAGACCCATTACCGCCAAAAACTCCCGCTGCTTTTCCGGCAGCGGATCGATCATAGCGGCGGTAAAAGTGGCGTAGATATCGGAGTTCCGGCTGGGCAGTACGCCGTGCTCAGAGAGGGTGCGCAGGTTCAGATATACGGCAGAGAACCAGCCCTCGCTGGAATAGAGAAGGCTTTCCACCTGCGCATCGGAAAGCTTTGTCCCGCAGCGATGAGCATAAACCGCAAGCTCCGTATGGTTGAGGCGCAGCTGTTCCATGCCGATTTGATATACCTTACCCCCCAGCCGCACCGCCTCCGCGGCGGGCAAAAAGCGGTCACGGCTTGCAACGATCACATGCACATTGGCAGGCAGCCGATTTGCCAACATACAAAGGAACAAGGGGGCACGCTTGTCCGTCAGCAGATGAAAATCGTCAATGAAGATGTAACAGGGAAATTCGCCCGCCAGAATATGGCAGAGATCGTCCACCAGCAGCCCGCCGCCTGCCGCGTCCGTCGGGCAGGGATACTCCCGCAGGAAGGTGAACCCTGCGCGGGCAAACGCCTCCTGTACGCTCTTCCAGAAAATCGCAAGGTTGTCGGAATACACGCTGATACGGATGATATGCAGCGTCTCCGCTTTGGCGTGCTCGCCGAGATACCAGTTCACCGCTGTGGTTTTTCCATAGCCCATAGGCGCGACCACAGTTGTCATGGCACAGCGGGAAATAGGCCGCAGGCTCTCTTGCAGTCGCTCAGATATGTAAATGGTGTTCAGATTCCATTTTGGCTTTGGCATAATGCACACCTCCAACGAATTGTATTCTCACGGCATTCGATGCAAACCTCACGGCTGTAGGTCTTTGCATCATCTGCAGCTTTTGATTATGCCGTATTGCTGCCTTTACGAAAGGAACATCTCGTTATTTTCATTTTACACCATCATGTTCTACACGGCAAGATGTAGTTTTTTCTGTTTCTAAGCACCCCCTAAGCCTGAACAGGGATTGGAACGGGGATTGCCTCTTGAATATGACCGTTTCTCTCGCATTGATGATTGTTGTATGCTGAACGCTCTACCGCGATTTATATTATAATATTTACATATTATAGTATAAATGGGAAAGGATGTATCTGCTTGCTACAGGTAGCCGAATATGAGAATTTTGTCCGTAAGCGCATCACGCAGCTGCGCCATCGCCTCCACGTTTCTGAACATAAAATGAGCCTTGACCTTGGCAAAAGCGGCAGCTATATGCGCAGTATTTCAATCGGCAAGGCAATGCCCTCGATGCACGAATTTCTGCGCATCTGTGAATACCTCGGTGTAACCCCGCAGGAATTCTTTACCGGTGCCGGGGATGAAACCGACCGTATCAACATTTTTAACCGACTGCAAGACCTCGATGACGGTGACATACAGAAATTGCAGACATTCCTTGGTTGGATGGAAGAAAAGTAAATCCGCTTTCTGCCCGCGCCCCTCCGAGTTTTGAGGTCTATTCAATGAGACTCAAAATTCAGGAGGTTTACGATGGCAAAGAAAAAAGATTCCTACAATCAATCAATTTCTGGTGAGGATGTCGAACTGCTAGCACAATTCACCGGAAAACTGGACAAGGTCCTGCACAACAAGAGAGTTTCATATCTACGGAAGAAGAACCAGAAGGAGACGAAGGAAGTTTCCTTTGAAGCAAATGCCTCTTACTTAGAGAGTGTATCCTGCAAAAGTGAGGTATCTGTTGAAGAGTGCGTTGAAGAAAAGCTGATGTTGGAAGAGACTGACAAACATCTGCAGAATCTTCCTGTTAGAGAGTATGCGGTTATCACATGCCTCTACATCAACGAGATGAGCGTAAAGGAGACTGCCAAGGAGTTGCGCATCAAGCACAATACGGTCAGCACGCATAAGAAAAATGCAACTGCACTGATTCGCAAAAAGATGGAGGACAAGTAATATGGGAATGTTTAAGAATATACTGGTAAGGGCACACCATGGTGACAAAGAGGCCGTAGACAAACTTTATGAGCAGTATAAACCCCTGCTGCGGAAGTACAGCTTCGTGAATGGGGTTTTTGATGAGGATTTGCATCATATCCTTGTGATTGCATTTCTCGAAATGATTCGGACATTCAAGGTCTAATCTTTCTCTGGCAAAGGGGGACTGTTGCACATGTGACAGCCCCCTTTTATTCGTAGAATCGAAGAATCAAAAAGCACATTTGGATGAAAGCAAAAACATGTGTAACAGCGCCTTTTGTTTTAGGCTGCCCCACAACTCCCAAACAAGTATTTTAGATTCTGTTCAACGAAGAATCATTTTGAAAAACCGCAAATTATCCCTCGAATTTTGGCACCCATTTGCGAGTATATAGTATAGAGAGGCAAAGAATATCTCCCCACATCTGCACCTTGATAACAGAATATCCACATCACCGGCCACATACGACTAATCTAGCCGCAACCCAAGAAGTATTTCAGCGGCTTTGTTTCTACCGCCAGCTTGGCAGGTGCTCCCCAAGGGAAGGCCCATAGTATGGAACACTTTACCCAAACCATCATCTTCACTTCAAACACAGCAGCGGCCAATCTATTACAAAGCTGCTTGTTCTGATAACATCCGTATTGACGCCCGTAAAAAATGCGTTATAATTAGCACAAATAAGTGTAATCGTTCTAAGCAAAGGAGGAAGCCATGAAGGATAACCGCGTCTTTTACCTCACCAAATCCGAAGATCAGGTGATGAACATTCTTTGGAATGCTAAAGAGCCGATGACTCAATTACAGATTCTTCAACAAGCGGGATCGCCTGATACGAGATGCTTTAAAGATCGCTCTATTTTTGCAATTCTGAATGGCTTGCTGTCAAAGGAACTGGTTCAGGAAGTCGGCTTTGTGCATAGCGGAAAAACATTCTCGCGGACTTTTGCGCCTACCAAAAGTCGTGCCGAATGGTATGCAAATGAACTATTTCACACCCTTGGTAAAAATGAGATGCGCGAGTTCCGCAGTACTCTGCGAAACCTGCTTAAGGATTCGGAAGAATAATTATCCAACCCTCGATTTGTGAGTCGAGGTTTTTTTTGTTTAACAGATAAAGGCAGACCCCCTCCGCACACCGCTGTTGCTGGCGGTATGGGAGGGGGTCTGCTATTTAGGAAACTATGAGGGAATTACTTTTTGCTGCGCTTTTTGCCCACGATCAGCAGGGCAACCGCGCCGCCGCTGATAGCCAGAATAGCAATCAGCAGCGTCAGCGGGAATGCGTCCGCCGTCTGCGGAATATGCGTCATCGGGGCAGGTGTTGCGGTAGCAACGGGCTTCGGGGTGGCGGTAGGTGCAGGGGTAGCTGTGGGTGCGGGGGTAGCAGAAGGCTCCGGGCTGGGTGTGACTGTGGGAGTGGGCGTAGGCGTGGCCTTCGGCGTGTAGGTATTCGTAAAGGTCATGCTCGCGGGCACTTCCGTAAGCCGTGCCTGCATCTTGCCGGTGCCATCGTCCTGCACCTCAACTTTAAAGGTGTAGGTCTGGTCATCATAGCTTACGCCTTCGGCGTCGCCCTTGACCTCCGATACCGTGTAGGTGTAGGCGGTGGGGGCGGCGTCGCTGTTGTAGGAGTCAGGATCCTTATAGGTCAGTGCAAATGTCACCTTGCCGCTGGCATCGTTGGTAGCGGTCAGGCCATTGTGCGCTGCGTCCTCCGGGCAAGACAGCTTAAAGGTGAATTCGCCTGCGTCCAGAGCACGGCCGGTCAGGTTCTTTTGCAGGGTAACGGTTACTGCATCGGAATCCTCTGCGGTATAGCTGTTGCGGAAAGTCGGCGTACCGCTAATTTCCTCCAACTCGGTTCCGTTGACCTTATAATAGGTAACGCTCTCGACAGTCAGGATACCTTTGCCATCGCTGACATCATGCAGTTTCACACACACCTTGTAGATGGTGGAGTCGTAGGTTATGCCGCCTTTGGCATTATTGACCTCGCTGATGGTGTACCAATGCGTCAACAGGCTATCCATTTCGCTTGCCAGCGCGGCTTCCTCATCGTTGTTGTCATCAGGAGTCAGCGCAAGCAAAGCGGGCTGGCGATGCACATCGGGCTGCTCGGTTACAGTGGGCTGCTCGGTTACAGTGGGCTGCTCGGTTGCAGTGGGCTGCGCGGTCGCGGTGGGCTGCTCGGTTACAGTGGGCTGCTCGGTTGCAGTGGGCTGCTCGGTCGCAGTGGGCTGCTCGTCTACAACGGGCTTTTCATCCTCGGTAGGCTGCTCGGTCGGCAGGTCGGCAAGCAGTGCGGCATACGTTGTCTGGACTTGGCCGAAACCAATGTCGGAGAATTTCACCGTGCCGTCAGCATAGTTTGTGCCGGTGGAAACTTCCTTACCATTCTCATCGGTCACAGTGAAGGTGAACTCGCCATCCTTCAGATCGCGGCCGGTCAATACCTTGGTGGCATTGGGGGTAAACTTGACGTCATCGCCCGGCGTTGCCGTGTAGGTGTTTACAAACTCTGCACCGCCAACATCTTTGTCGTTCAGCTTATAAACAGGGGTGCTGGCTTTAAGCTGGCCATCACCGTTATCGGTGATGGAGAAAGAAACCTTGTATTCACGGGTATCGTAGGTGATGCCGCCGAGGTTGCCGTTAGTCACCTCACGGATGATGTAGGTCTTTTCGCCTACAGTATCAAAAGAAAGGGGCAAGAATGTAACCGTGCCGTCTGCGGCGTTTTGGGCGGTACGTACAACAGCCCCGCTACTTGCATCACACAATTCGAACGAGAATTCGTTCTCCTTCAATTCACGCGTGCCGACTTTAACGTCCAGAGACTTGTGAGCGATCAGAGTAACATCAACGCTGGCGGCAGAATAGGTGTTGGTAAAGGTTGCGGTTGTGGCGTCAATCGGCTTGTATTCGTCTGTGCCATTCTCCCGCACAAAGTACTGGGTATTTCCAACCAATTGACCATTTTCATCATCCGTGACGGTAACTACGACCTTATAACGGGTAGTGTCGTAGGTGACGCCCGCAATGGCACCGGGGTTCTCTGAGATGTAGTAAGTATAGGTGCCTTTGGCGTTGAATACCAGCGGATCGTTTCCGCCGAAGGCGGCGGTCTGATTCTCACGGTTGACGGCAGCGGTACGGTTGCCAAGAGCCGGCATGGGGGCATCGCCCTCACAGCTCAGGGTGAAGGTGAAGGTATCCGTATCGTTCCAGTTGCGGCCGTCCAACACCTTTGTCACCTTGAACAGGTCTTTGGTGTTAGCCGTGAACGGATGTGTATTGTAGGTGTTTACAAACTTGGCTTTGCCGTTGGTGTCGGCATCGCTGTAAGCAACCGTGGCTTTCAGCTCATTGCTTTCGGCATCCAGCGCAACCGTGACGGTGGCGGTGACAGCCGGGGCATTGGTCATACCATTGGTGGGTTTGCTCGTCTCCGTGATGGTATAGTTGTAAATACCCGCCTTTGTGTAGGTGATTTCACCGAATGTGGGGGCCGGAGTGCTTGCGGTTGCCGTTGCGGTTGCGCCGCCCGCATTAGTGGGCATCGGGGTACCGGCTTCTGCCGTAAGTTCAAAGGTGAACGAATCTTTACTATTCCAGTCACGGCCGGAAATGCTCTTGCTTACGCCCAGCGTGGCCGTGGTTGTACCTGTAAATTTGTTGGTGAAGGTCAGTTCGTTGGCGTTTACGGGTTCCCACTTGGTTTCCGTTGCATTCCACCTGTAGTAGGTGGGCGTGACTTTCAGCAGTTCACCTGCTGTTGTGTCTGTTGTGTCAGCAGAAACCTCAACCTTAATCAGATACTGCTCTGTGCTGTAAGTAATAGTGGCCGTATCATCCGGCACTTCGGTAAGCAGGTAATAATAGGTATTGCCCTCGTCTTGGTTGTTCAGCGAGTAGGTGATATCTGCAAAGGTGATCTCACCGTTCTCATTATTGCCGGTGCCTGCCGCATTGCTCGGCATGGGGATGCTAGTGCTGCCAGACAGTGGATTGTTTTCCTCGTCCACCGTTGCCGCTTCGAGCTTGAAGTGGAACTGACCGTCAGTCAGCTGCATTGGCTTATCTTCGCTATCCCGGTAGAGCTTCGTTGCCTGAATAGCGAGTTTCTCTTCCTCATTTTCAAAGGTGTTGGTAAACGTGGCAATCTGCGCATCTGTGGTTATGTCACTGCCGAATATATGCTCAATAGCAGGTTGATTCATCATCAGCTTGCCAGTGCCATCGTCCACGATGGTAACGGTCACATGGTAGAAGGAGCTGTCATACGAAACGCCGGGGATTTTGTCGGTGGGGATAATCTCGGTGATGTCGTACTCATAAGTGCCGGGTTTAGTGAAGGTGACACTTCCGAAGGTAATGGGAACAGACGTTCCGTCGGTAGCGCCTTCAGACGGCCCCTTTATCATGCGCACTGTATAGCGTGTGCCATTAGGCGCAGTAACCTCCCCGTCAGGCAGCGGAGCACCCGGGGTGACAGCCTGCAGCTGGAAGGTAAAGGTATCGCTGTCCCGCCAATTGCGGCCCTGCAGAATCTTTTCAGCCGTGAACGGATAATTGTCGGTATCCGGGTCTACCGTAATTCCCTCTGGTTCATAGGTGTTGGTCACTGTGACTTCTTGGGCTGTACTTGCCGTGACCTTGCCCGTGCTGTTATCGGTAATGCTCGTCTGGCTGTAGCCTGCGGGCAGATCTTGTTCCGTGATGGTATAGGTGCTGCCTACGGGCAAGCCCACAATCTCGGCAGTCTGGCCGTCTTTCAGGGTGAAAGTATCGTTGTTCTGGATGGTACCAGTGGATGCCTGAGTGCTATCAGCATTGGTAACGGTGTAGTTATACGCGGCATTGGCGTCCACGCCCGTGCCCGTCAGCGCAAACTTCATCGTAAAGCCGGTGTTTGCATTCGGGTTCAGGCCTTCGTCGGCTTTAACCACCTTGGTAACCTTCACGCTGCCGGTGGCGTTCATGGTCAGCTTACCGTTGTTGCCAAGGTACAGCACACCCATGTTTGTGGTAAGGTTCCACTGGAAGTCAATGCGGCGTTTGGCGGTATTTGTCTTGTTCTCCGTCTTATCGCCCAGCTGGCTATCAATGGCGGAGGGCAAGCTGCCTTTTTTGGTGCTCTTTTTGATATAGCATTTGCCGTCTGTCTCACCAATGCATTTTCCAACCTCATCAGGATCATCAATGTGCATGGGTACCATATCGGTCTTGGAAAGCGTTTTATTATGGTCGTTCGGGTCTTGATACAGGTAGTTCAGCTTATAGTAATAGGTTGTGCCCGTTTCAAAAGTGGTGACCGGCTTATCATCTTCGGTAAACAGCGGGGCGTCCTCGGTATGATAGTAGAAGCTATTGCTTGTTGCCGGGGTAAAGGTGGCAGTGGTCGAGCCGATGGTTTTTTCGCCATCTGCCGTTTTTTTGGTGGAATCAAATTTGTTGGAGTAGAAGCTGACCTTGCCGTCTTCGGTATTTGCTGCAACATAGCTGGCAAGAGTGTTATCGGTTATATTGCCGGACGTGATCTGATCGCGCACCGTGCCTTTAAGGCCGACAGAGTAGATGACGCTGATGGGCTGGGCGTCGTTGACTTTCAGCGTCGCCTTGCCATCGGTGTTTGTGACCTGATAATACCGCAGGGGCAGCATACTGGCAGGGATTTTGACCTGCACACGGTCGCCCTCTGCGCCGCTGCCATGGGTGACGGTGATGATGATGTCTTTCAAATCGGCTGTCTTGGGGTAGGCGCCGCTGACCGTGTCTTTATGCTCACCCTTAAAGATATAGGTATCCACCGTGTCGGTGGGGATTTGGTCCACCTGCGTAAAGACCTGGTCGGAAAAGGCAACGGCCTCAAAGCTCTTGACTTCCATATAATCGCCCAGGGGATCATCGAAAGTTACGTAGCCGTCTGTTTCGGGTTTGTCCGTAACCTGCGTGGGGCCTTCCAGTGTGACAGATATGGAATTGAAGATGTTCTCAAAGACCGTCTTCAACCCATCAGCGCTGGAAGCCGCCATATAGTAATCTGCCTTGTCGGGTTTGGTGCCGAAGTTCCAGCTCCCGTGACCGCCCCAAAAACCAGGAGTCCAGGTGTAGGTGGCAAGGGGGTAGTTGCTGGAGACCGCCTGCATGTACTTGTTTGCTTTTGAAGTTCCGTCAGCGGTAACAGAGGCGTTCGGGTTCGCACCGCTAAAGATGCCGACCGTGTAAACCTCGGCACCTGCCGCCTTGAGGGATTTAGCCGTTGCGATGGCAGAGGAAGCAATGTCATCATCAAACCCGTTGCTGGCGTTAGGCTCGCCATCGGTAAAGAAGATGACGACCTGTTTGGCATTGGGGCGTCCATGGTTAGTCAACTCGGTTTGGGCATGCTGCAAGCCATAATCCGCCCGTGTGGAACCGGCAGGCTTAATGGCTTTGACTGCATTTTGGAGCGCAGCGGCACCGTTGTTCTCGCATACGGTAAGTTCCTTTACGATCTGTGAGTTGTTGTATGTGTACTGGCCGTCGCGGTAGGTATTATTGCCAATCGTGTCCGTTTTATTGCCCGCAAATTTCACAATGGAAAGTTTGATTTTCTTATCTGTATCCGTGATTTTCGCGTTCTGAGTTTTGGCGTTGTCAATAAAGGCACCGACAGCGTTTTTCAGCGCCTCAATGCGCTTTGTGTTACCGCCCATGGGGTCATCCATACTGCCGGAGGCATCCAGCACCATGACAATATCCAGGGCCTGCGTATTGGTGGTGGTGGTAGACGCATAGGAGGACAGCGCAGACAGCACGACCAGGAAATCAGCGCCTTCGGTATCGGACACCTTGATGGCGGGCTGGTCTTTCAGTTCGCCGCTGAAGGTGATTTCGCCTTCCTCCACCGTTTTATCGGCCCAAATACGGCCTGTGGTGGCGTTGTTATAGGCCTGTGTGTGCTCCCACGCATTAAACGTGTTGGGATCGCTGATGGTTGTACCATCGGCAGTTGCCTGTGCCGCGGTGTTTTCCCCCTCTGCATAGGCAGAGACAGGGATCAGCACCGTGAACAGGAGTGCCAGCGTCAACAGGGCGGTTTGCAACCGTATGAGTTTACTGTGCATAGTTTCCATTCAATCCTTTCTCTTTGTTGCGGAACATCTATAAATAAACAGGGCCAGGCCCCGGTATGCCTGATAAATATATCCGAATTTACTTGAAATTGCCCTTATCGCTTTTCCTTAAAATAGTCTAAAAAATAGTCTAAGCAGACAAAGGGGTACAAAAAATCCACTATACCTAGTATAGTACAGTGGATTTATCAGAATATCTATTACCCAAAGGTTAACAATTTGCCATCCATGCGGCCAGCCACCGGCGTTTGGAGCGGGTGTCCCCCTCAATGTTCAGCTTAGAATAAATGCGGTTGCAATATTGCTTGACGCTGCCCTCGGATAGAAACAGTCTCGTCGCGATCTCACGGTTGGAAAGCCTTGCGGCAATCAGTGCGCAGATTTCGCGCTCACGCTCTGTCAGGACATCAAACCCTGCCGGGTAGGTACGGGCATGCAGGAGTTCGGCGCAGTGCGTTTCCAACGCCTCGCCCAGTGTTTGAATCCGGCTTGTAAAAGCATCCTGCGGCATATCCTGCAGAAGCGGCTTTAGATAGCGGTAGTTCTCCGCAAAAGGAAGCACCAGACCATCCATTTTTGCTTCCTGCAGGGTTTCCTGCAGCAGCGCGGCAGCCTCGGTCTGTTTGGCCATCATCGCGTAGGCGGCAGCCGTCTGGATGCGCAGGTACAGCGCAACCAGACTGTAACGGAAAGCGGCGGCTCCCTCCAGCAGCTTTTCACTTCGGCCTATAACCTTCGGCCACGCCTTTTGGGCCAGATAGACCTGATTTTCAATCAGCAGAATCATCGGACGCCCGGGCGCAAGAAAGTTTATGCCCTCCAACCGATGCAGGCGGAACGGCTCCGGTATCGCTTCTTCCTGCCCAAGCAGCGCATAATAGTAGGCACAGCAGGCATCCCAAAAGCGTACCCACGGGACATTGTGCTGTTGCTGCAGTAGCTCATAGCGCCCCAGCGGCGTATAACGCGGAGCACCCTGACCGAACAGGGAAAGCCGAAGCGAGAGAAAGTCACCGCAGAGCGCAATATTCTCCTGCCCGCTGCCGTCCGTCTGCGCATAGGTGCGCTCCAGCGCAATCATTGCATCATCAAGCTGCCCGCGCGTAAAAGCAGCTTCCGCCTGCATCAGACGGTCAGCCCCTATGCCGTGATCATCTGTAATTTTACAGTAGTGCGGCATACAGCGGTCTAACTCGGCCAGCTCGGCATCCAGTGCACCGGGCTTGCTGTGGTACATCATCAGCACTGAGGGCGAATTAAATGTCCAGCCGTTCGCTTTTTGGATACTGATAGCCGGGCGCGTCATTTTTTCGCTGGCGCTGCGGTGCAGTACGCTCATGGCCGCTATATCATTATAAAAAAGGAAGCTTGTGATCAGGTCGCACTCCCCTAACAGGTTGCTGCGCTCTTCCTCGGGCCATGCGGGGTGCTCTTCAACAGTCTCCAACAGAAGGTTTTTCAATTCCAGCATTTTGGGAATCTGGTGCCAGTTGAACATACAGCGCATCAGCACCAGCAGGGCAATCGGGTGTTCCTTCAGCGTTGATTTTGGGCAGGCATCCAGATCGGCCAGGGCTATTTTGGGCCGCGTGATAGCCAGACGAATGCCGGTGTCCTTCTCAATCACACGCAGCAGCGCATCATAATCGCCGCACGCGCGGTAGGCCGTCATGGCGTGCAGCAGGTGCCCATGCTGCTCATACCATTGGCCGTATCGGTCGTAATAGACAGTCTGCTTCTCTGCCGGCAGCTTATGGAACGCCCGCATGGCGCAATGCTTCATCACGTGATGGCAGCGGTAGCGGTCACTGTCCGGCAAGCGCTTTACAAAAGCATTGCGGGTGGTCAAATCTGCCAGCAGCTCGGCGGCATCCTCCCGCCCTGTGACAGCTTTGGCCATTTCGATGGTAAACTCATCGGCCAGACTCAGCACGGTTAAAAATTCCTGCTGCATGGGCGGCAGCGGGTCGATCATGGCAGCCGTAAACAGGTTGTATATATCAGAACCGCGCTCCGGCAGGGCACCGCGGTCCGCCAGGGTCCGCAAATTCAGATAGACGGCTGATATCCAGCCCTCCGTCGCGTAGAGAAGCTGCTGCAGCTGACTCTCTGTCAGGTCGACACCGCAGCGGCGGGTGTAGACAGCAAGGTCATCCTTGTCCAGCCGCAGCTGCTTGGGGCCAAGGATACATACCCTGCTGCACAGCTTCGCGATTTCAGCCTCCGAAAGGAAGTGGTTTCTGCTGGCCACAATGATATGTACATTCTTAGGGAGCCGGACAGCACATTTGCAAAGAAAATGTGCGCAGCGGGGACCTTGCAGCAGACGGTAATCATCCAGAAAAATATAGAACGGGCCTGTTCCGACCAACGCGCGGTTCAGGTCATCCATCACCAGCATGGCGCCTTGAAGATCCGACGGCAATTCATATTGGCGCAGGAAATCAAGGCCCGCATGTGCAAAGGCTGACTGTGCATTCCGCCAGAAGATTGCCAGACTGTCGGAGTAAACACTGATGCGAACCACCCGTGTACCGGGCGCTTTGCTGCGTTCCCCCAAAAACCAGTTGACGGCGGTGGTTTTACCGTAACCCATGGGAGCAACCACGCAGGTCATTGCGTATTGGTCGATCTGCTGCAGCTGTGCCTGCAAGCGATCCGACATATAGATGTCATTCAAATCGGTATTTCGATTTTGCATAATCGTGACCCTACAACCGATCAAATCCATCACTTTTGAACTTACTGCAATTATTATAGCACTAAATCGCCTCAAAAGCAAGAAAATGCAGATCGGTTTTGCGCAACTGCACAATACTTTTTTAACCGTCCTTACTCTTAAGATACAGTCGTTATTCGTGCCATAAAGTCAATTTAATAAATTATGCAAACAAGAATACAGACTTTCTTGCAGGCTCTTTTTTCGTTTGTGGTAGTCGCAGGGGGGATTTTGTCAGCTTAGGAGGCTCTATGAAAAATGGCTTACACATCCGTGATCCCTGTCCGCCGTCTGGATCGGGCGGTGAAGTATGTGATGAACAAAGAAAAGACCACGGCGGTATCCTTGCAGGACGCCCTCGACTATGCCGCCAACCGCGATAAAACAGAGCAATCCTGCTTTGAAAGCTCGTATGCCTGCACGCTGGAAACCGCCTTTACCGATATGCGGCAAACCAAGGAACGCTGGCACAAGTCGGGCGGTGTGCAGGGATACCACCTTGTGCAGAGCTTTGCGGCAGACGAGGTTACGCCGGAATTGGCGCACCGGATTGCACAAGAACTTGCAGACCGTGTGCTGGGCGGGCGGTATGAATATGTTATCGGCACGCATTTAAACACCGGGCATATCCATTCGCATATTGTCTGGAACTCGGTCAGCCGGATAGATGGCAAAAAGTATCGCAGCAACTATAAAAGCTATGTGACGGAAATCCGCGCAGTGTCAGATGAACTTTGTCGAAAATATAAGCTGTCGGTCATCGACACCGAAAACTCCCATCATGTGGCAAAGCCCTACGCCGAATGGCTGGCGGAGAAAAATAACCACCCCACATGGCGCACAGCTATTCGGCAGGATGTGGACGAAGCTATCCGGCAGAGCCTTACATGGCGGCAATTTCTTAGTGCAATGGAACGCAAAGGGTATGAAGTCCGCATGGGGCGCAAGTATCCCGTTTTGCGTCCACCCGGAAAAGAGCGCTTTGCTCGATTCAAAACGCTGGGCAAGCGGTATACGCCAGAAGCAATCCAGACGCGCATCCTGTATCCACGAAGCTACCGCCCTTATGTGGAAAATCCACCAACAATCAAACATGGCCGTCTGCGCAGCGGAAAGAAGCCTTGCCGCAAGCTGACCGGGCTGCGGGCGTTGTACTACCGTTACCTGTACGAGTTGGGTGCGCTCCCTCGCAAGCCGCGCCGCCCCAGCTATGCCGTGCGGCAGGATGCCTACAAGCTGGATCAGAGAATCCGGCAAATGGAATTCTTATCCAAGCACAACATTGACACGCTGGCACAGCTGGAAACTCACCGAAAAGCCCTGCAAACAGAAATTGGGCAGTTGCAGACAAAGCGTAAACAACTACCCAAAACCGATGATGTACAATCGCAGCATGAATCGGTCAACACCGCCCTAAAGCAGCTTCGCCAAGAAGAACGTCTCTGCCGCAAAATTGCAGAACATTCAATCGAGGTGCAGCAGCACCTCACCGAAGCCCGCCGCGACCGCGCTGAACAGCAAAAACAAGAACAGGAACGCGCGCGTGACCGCCGCCCCGATATTACAACACGTTAATCTGTAAGACCCAGCAGCCAATCCCGTGCATTGATGCGGCGAATGCCGTCATACTGTTCCTCCGGATCATCGTCCATCGTAAGAATATATTTGGGGTAGTGGTCGCGGATGGACAGCAAGGGTCGCAGCTCCCGCTGCAGGGTGTCCGCATCACGAACGGAAAGCGCCACTTGGTAATAGAAGGTATTGTTGCCGTTCATTGCCACAAAATCGACCTCGAAAGAATCGACCTTTCCGACATACACGTCATAACCGCGCCGCAGCAGTTCCAGATAAACAACATTTTCCAGAATATGCCCGGCGTCTGTATTGCGTTTGCCAAGCAGCATAAATCGCATACCGATATCTACGACATAGTATTTTCCCAAGGTTTTCAGATACTGCTTACCCTTGACATTATAACGCTGTGCGGGATAGATAATGTAGCTTTCGATCAGCGCATCAAGATAGCGTTCGACGGTCTTTACATCAACTTTTCGTCCTTCGGATGTCAGGGTGTCTGCGATTTTCTTGGAGGAAAGCGGACTGCCGATGTTGTCAAAAACATAGCGCAGCACGCTTTTCAACATCAACGGATCGAGGATCTTTCTTCGTGTCAAAATATCTTTTACGACAATCGTGTTGAAAATGCCATCCAAGTAATCCCGAATCTCGTTCGGATGCCCCTTAAGTTCCAGCGCATAGGGAAAGGAACTGTTTTCCAGATATTCGGTATATTTTATTCCGCGATCTTCCATACTGCCGGTACTCTGCATATATTCCTTAAAAGAAAGCGGCAGCATTTCGATTTGCACATAGCGCCCGGAAATAAGGGTGGCTATTTCACTGGACAGCATATAGGCATTGGAACCTGTGACATATATATCTACATTTTTCTTGATATACAAACTGTCAATCACTTTAGGAAAATCCGTGACGTGCTGTATCTCATCCAGAAAAATGTAAGTCATCTTTTCGGGAACAAGACGGTCTTTCAGGTAAGCGTACAGTTTTCTATAGTCGGTAAGTTCCTCAAAATCCATATCCTCAAAATTGATGGCAATAATTTGGTCTTGTTCGACGCCATTCTGCAGCAGCCAATCTTGGTACATTTCCATCAAAACAGACTTTCCGCAGCGGCGGATACCTGTTACGACTTTGATGAGTTGCTTGTCCTTAAACGCAATCAGTTTATTCAGGTATTCAGTTCTGGTAATTCGCATAATAAACCCTCCGCAGCTTTTAATGATAGTATACGCCCAAAAGTGTAAAATGTCACGAACTTTTTGGAATCGAATCCAAATAATTCGAGAAAGAAGGATGTATATGAATTATTCAAACAAAGACTACATCGAACACCTTCGCCGCAAGTACCCGCCCGGTACGCGGCTGC
>OLXE01000031.1_pt1 | contig 107406 bp, 162 predicted proteins | sample 1644571 | NCBI WGS metagenome assembly OLXE01 (sample SAMEA103958161, study PRJEB25191) | human gut metagenome | biome: human-associated habitat [ENVO:00009003]; feature: intestine environment [ENVO:2100002]; material: feces | place: Germany | collected 2013/2015
TATAAATGCTCAAACCCCTTCTTCTATATCATTAGCAATAAATTTTAGTAATACACTCACTGAAGCTAACTTTTTTGAATGGCTAGGTTTTGACAGAAAAGGTAATACTTTCTTACTACCACTATATAGTAACAATATTGAACCTATTATGTTTAATATCTATATAGTAAATAAAGATAACAACTGTGTATATTTTGAAAACTGTTATGTATCTACAGTAGATTTTTCTTTAGATAAGAATATACCAATTCTTAACGTTGGTATTGAGTCAGGGAAATTCTCCGAAGTATCTACATATAGAGAAGCAGCTTCTATTATACAGGGTGAAGTTATGTCTTATAGCCCAGTAATAGCTTCTACTAATGGTAGTATCTTACCTGGTCTTATTTCTGCCTCTTTATCCTTCCAGCAGCAGTGCTCTTGGAGAGAAGATAAGAGTGTTTTTGATATAAATAAAATTTATAATAATAAAAGAGCTTATGTAAATGAAATGAATGCTTCGGCAACCATTTCTCTATATTACTTAAAACGTTTTGCTGGAGATATGGTTTACAATATCGAACCAGAAACCGATGTACCTTTAAATATAAGAAATAATAATATTTCTATAGATTTTCCTTTAGCACGTATTACAAAACGCCTAGATTTCTCAGATGTGTATAGAGTTGAGTGGGATATTATACCTACTGCTTCTTCAGACCCAGTGAGAATAGATTTCTTTGGAGAAATTAAAAATGATTAACTTAAAAGATATTACTCTTGATACCCGTACTATTACTCTTTCATACCCAGGTATGCCAAACTTTAAGCTAGAGCTTAACTACATGTCTCGTGCTACTTCTAAACGTGTTGTCTCTTCTGCCAAACGTGATGAATGGGTTAATGGTACTCTTATTCAAGTTCAGGATGACGATAAATTTATTGAAGCATTTGTTGACGCAGCTATCAAAGGTTGGACTGGTCTAACAGTTGGTGACGTTGAGAAACTGATGCTGATTGAAACTGATGCTGATCCTGCTACTGAAGTTCCATTTAGTCGTGATAATGCTGTAATGCTTATGCAGAACTCTGCTGCGTTTGATTCTTGGATCAACCAGACAGTGTTCCACCTCGACACTTTTCGTAGCTCAAAAGCGTAAAGAACTACTAGATGCTGTTGCCGATTTTGCTGATAAATGTATTAAAAGCTCAGCGTCTAAAATGACTAAACAACAATATTTAATACTTTGTGAGTCAATGGGTATAGAACCTGATCCTAAGGCTATGCCTGTTGAGCTTGAAGATTTTCCACCTATTGTAGCTATTAGTATGAATATTTATAATAGTCTAGTTGACTGTTTCATACCTGGTGACTTTCCTATCTTTATAGGTAAAGATAAAGCTGCTCTAGGTGTTTTATTTGATATTTATGGGATTACCGATCCTATAGAAAAAGAATTTGTTCTACACATTATCAATATATTTGATGCTAAAGCTGTAGACGCTGCACGTAAACGTGCTGAGAAGCATAAGCCGCAAAACGGTAGAATACCTAACGTTAAGCCACATGCTAGATCTCGGGCGCGATAAAAGTTTCCTCCAATGGGCGTTCCACGATGAGGCTTGGCTCTGGGTGATTTGCCCAGAGCCTTTTTTATTGGGAAAAATAAAATATGACTGATAAGCTAATACGAGAATTACTAATAGACGTTAAACAGAAGGGGGCAACTCGTACTGCAAAGTCTATTGAAAACGTATCTGATGCATTAGAGAATGCTGCTGCGGCTTCTGAGCTAACGAATGAACAGTTAGGTAAAATGCCCAAAACTCTATACTCCATTGAGAGGGCAGCAGATAGAGCAGCAAAAAGTCTTACTAAAATGCAGGCTAGTAGAGGTATGGCTGGTATCACTAAATCCATTGATGGTATTGGTGATAAGCTAGATTACCTGGCTATCCAACTTATTGAAGTAACAGATAAGCTAGAAATTGGATTCGACGGAGTTTCTAGATCTGTTAAAACAATGGGCAATGATGTTGCAGCTGCAACAGAGAAAGTTCAAGATAGATTGTATGACACCAATAGAGTTTTAGGCGGTACAACTAGAGGTTTTAATGATACTGCGGGTGCCGCTGGTAGAGCTTCTAGAGCTATTGGTAATACTTCTGGTTCGGCACGTGGGGCTACCCGTGATTTTGCAGCAATGGCTAAGATCGGTGGTAGTTTACCTATTATGTACGCAGCTCTTGCTTCCAACATCTTCGTTTTGCAATCTGCATTCGAACAACTTAAACTAGGTGACCAGCTAAATCGTCTAGAAAAATTTGGTGTTATAGTAGGTACTCAGACAGGTACTCCTGTTCAGTCCCTAGCTAGGTCACTACAAGAGGCAGCTGGGTACGCTATTTCCTTTGAAGAAGCTATGAGACAAGCATCCTCTGCTTCTGCATACGGTTTTGATGCTGAACAACTTAATAAATTTGGTCTAGTAGCTCGTCGTGCTGCTGCTGTTCTTGGTGTAGATATGACTGATGCACTTAACCGTGTAATCAAAGGTGTATCTAAACAAGAAATCGAACTTCTGGATGAACTTGGTGTTACTATCCGTCTTAATGACGCGTATGCTGACTATGTTAAACAGTTGAATGCTGCTAATACGGGTATAACTTATAACGTTAATAGTCTTACTACTTTCCAGAAACAGCAGGCGTATGCTAATGCTGTTATAGCAGAGTCTACTAAACGTTTTGGTTACTTAGACGAAGTTTTACGTGCAACTCCGTGGGAGCAATTTGCTGCTAATGCAGATGCTGCACTAAGAAAAATACAACAAGCTGCTGCTAAGTATTTAGGGCCAGTAATTGATGCTATCAACACAGTATTTTATACATCTCAGGCTTCTATATCTGCTGAAGCAGCTAGAGCTCAAGAAAAAACTAATAGACAGATAGACCCTACCAACGTTGGTGCTGTTGCTTTAAGTTTAGCTGCTTCTGAAGAAGGCTATAATAAAGCTCTAGATATGTATAAGGAATCTCTTGATAAGCGTAATAAGCTAAAATCTGAGTTCGATAAACGAATGGAACAAGCAGATTTCTATACAAAACTAGCTATACGTCAAGTTGGTGAAGGTATTCCTGTTGGTCTTGCTGCTGCTGGTGCTTCCGAAGCTAATAAAAAGTTCGTAGAAGAAACTGCGGCTATGGGTCTACAAGTAACCAGACTAGGTAAGGAGGTAGAAGATTCTACTGAAAACCTTAATGCTTGGAAGTCAGCCTATCAAGCTGCGGGTGCTGCTGCGGCAAAAGCTAATCCAGAATTCCAAAAACAGATTAATCTACAGAGGGATACTACTGATCCTGGTGCTGTATATGACTTTAACTCCACAGTATTAAAAGGACTAACTGAACAACAGAAAGCATATAATCAAACTAAGAAAACTGCTAGTGACTTAGCTAATGATATACAGAACGTTGCTCAGAATACAGATACTGCTGCTAAAACTAGTGCTACTTTAGCAGATGCTATAAAAAACATAGAATCACTATCTCAAGGTACTGGTAAAAGTGCAGATGAGTATGTTAAAAATCTTAACCTGGGGTACAACACTCTGTCTGAAATGAAAACTGCATCTCAGGCTCTATCTGAGTATGTTAAACTAACTGGTAATGAAACTAAAAATCAGTTAGCAGTTCAACAGAAGATAGCTGATGTGTACAATCAAACTAAGGATAAGGAAAAGGCTCAGGAAGCTGGTAGACGTTTAGAGTTGCAACAGTTAGAAGAGCAAGAAGCTGCTTTACGCCGTGTTCTTCAAACAAACCAGGGGAATAAAGCTGTTGAGAAAGAAATTGAAAAAATTCAGCTGGAGAAACTTAAACTTACCAATCAGGGTATGGAAGCTCAGAAGAAGGTCAAGGATTACACAGATAAAATTCTTGGTGTAGATCGTGAGATAGCTCTTCTGAATGACCGTACTATGACTACTACTCAATATAGATTAGCTCAGCTAAAACTAGAACTAACTGTAGAGAAAGAAAAGTACGAATGGTATACAAAACAAGCGGACAAACAGAAAGAGGCGGAACAGTCTAGACGTGCGCAAGCACAAATAAGCCGGGAGTTATGGGAGGCGGAGAAGCAGGCAACTGCCTCACATGTATCAGCTCTTATGGATGCACTAGAAGTCAGCCAAACACAAAGAAATGTTACTGGCCAAGCTCAGATTCTTACGGAAAGATTATCTGTTTTGCAAGAACAGCTAGAACTATCTAAGGGCAATACCGAAGAAGAGATCAAGTATCGTAATGAGATCTATAAAACTGCTGCTGCTCTAGAGCAACTTAGAAAGCAGAGAGAAGGCCAAATGCAGCAACAGGTAGGATCTTCTGTGGGTGCTGTGTACACTCCTACAACTGGACTATCTGGGGAAGACAAAGATTTTGCAGATATGCAAAATAGAATGGCTTCTTATGATCAGGCAATCTCTAAGCTATCTGAATTAAATTCTGAAGCAACCGCTGTGGCTCAAAGTATGGGTAACTTAACTAACGCTATGATTCAGTTCTCTCAGGGATCCCTAGATACTACCTCCTTGATTGCTTCTGGCATGCAAACTGTATCTTCTATGATTCAGTATAGTACTAGTCAACAGGTTAGTGCTATTGATGCAGCTATTGCAGCAGAACAGAAACGAGATGGTAAATCAGAAGCATCTAAGGCTAAATTGAAGAAATTAGAAGCTGAAAAGCTGAAGATTCAACAAGATGCGGCTAAGAAACAGATTATCATCCAAACCGCAGTAGCAGTTATGCAGGCAGCAACAGCTGTAACATACCCGTTCTCTATTCCTCTGATGGTTGCGGCAGGATTAGCAGGTGCTCTGGCATTAGCGCAGGCATCCTCTGCCTCTAGTATGTCAAGTATTGCAGATTCTGGAGCGGATACTACTAGTTATTTAACTCTTGGAGAGCGTCAGAAGAACATTGATGTATCTATGTCTGCTAATGCTGGGGAACTATCCTATGTACGTGGTGATCAAGGTATTGGTAATGCTAATTCATTTGTGCCGCGTGCCGAAGGTGGTAATATGTACCCAGGGGTTAGCTATCAGATGGGAGAACATGGTACAGAAGTAATTACACCTATGATTCCTATGAAAGCTACACCTAATGATGAGTTAAAAAATTCCTCTAATTCAACCTCAGGAAGACCTATCATCCTGAATATTAGTGCTATGGATGCTGCTAGTTTTAGAGAATTCGCCTCTAGTAATAGCGGCGCTCTGAGGGATGCAGTAGAATTAGCTCTGAATGAGAATGGTGCTAGCCTAAAAACACTAGGAAATTCTTAAAACTGGAGGAGGACTTTGAGTCCTCCTTTTCTTTATGGAAAAATAAAAATTTCTTGATAAAATTTTCTAATACTATTATAATAATTGTATCTAAGAGGAGAAATTAACTATGAGATTACCAGACCCATACACGAATCCAGAACTTTCAGGATTAGGATTCGAAAGTGTTAACCTGATTGATAATGACCCAGTAATTCGTGATGAGTTACCTAATGGTAAAGTTAACGAAGTTAAGGTATCCGCTCAATACTGGGGTATAAATATTTCCTACCCAGAACTATTTCCAGATGAATATAGTGTTCTAGATTCTTTTATTCTAGAGTACAAAAGGACAGGAGGCTACATTGATGTTATATTACCTCAGTATGAGGCTTTTAGGGTTAGGGGTAATACTAACTTAGTAAATATACCAGCAGGACAAAAAGGCTCCAATATTACTATGGATACAAAAGGTGTTCTTACCGGTATCCCTAAACCAGGTGATTTATTTAAATTATCCAATCACCCAAAAGTTTATAAAATAACATCATTCAATAGATCGGGTAATTCATGGTCTATTAACGTATATCCTGATTTATTTGTAACTACTACTGGAGCTGAAAAACCAGTATTTAATGGGATACTATTTAGAACAAAACTCATGAATGGTGATGCTTTCGGATCTACATTAAATAATAACGGAACATATTCCGGCATCTCATTAAATTTACGGGAAAGTTTATGAAAAAAATACTAGATAGTGCTAGAAACTACTTAAAAAATAATAGCAGAATAAAAACTGCTAGTCTAATTTCTCTAGAGTTACCTGGCTCTACTGGTACTAGTACTGCTTTTATTTATTTAACTGATTATTTTAGGGATGTACTATATAATGGCATCTTATACCAGGCGGGTAAAGTTAAGTCTATTAGCTCACACAAACAAAATAGAGATTTATCTATTGGTAGTCTATCTTTTACCATTACTGGTACAGCACAGGATGAAGTACTAAAACTAGTACAAAATGGTGTATCCTTCTTAGATAGAACCGTATCAATTCATCAAGCAATTATTACTGAAGATGGTTCTATTCTGCCAGTAGACCCAGATACAAATGGTCCTTTACTATATTTTAGGGGGAGGATTACTGGAGGGGGTATTAAAGATAACATTAGTACCTCTGGAGTAGGAACCTCTACAATTACCTGGAATTGTTCTAACCAATTCTATGACTTTGATAGAGTTAATGGTAGGTATACTGATGACGCTTCCCATAGAGGGCTTGAAGTTGTAGCAGGACAATTAGTTCCATCTAACGGGGCTAAAAGACCTGAATACCAAGAAGACTATGGGTTCTTTCATGCTAATAAAAGTATATCTATACTAGCAAAGTACCAAGTACAGGAAGAAAGGTATAAGCTAAAATCAAAGAAAAAACTATTTGGCTTATCTAGAAGCTACAGCCTTAAAAAATACTATGAAACTGTTACTAAGGAAGTAGATATAGATTTTAACCTTGCTGCTAAATATATACCAGTAGTTTATGGCGTGCAGAAAATACCGGGAATACCTATTTTTGCGGACACAGAACTACACAATCCTAATATAGTTTATGTAGTATATGCCTTTGCTGAAGGGGAGATAGACGGTTTTCTTGATTTTTCCTTTGGCGATAACCCTATGATTTGTATGAATGATAATGATAGTTCTTCCAGAACCTGCTTTGGTGTTAAAAAAGTGGCTGGGGACACAATGCAAAGAATAGCGTCAGGAACACCTTCTAGTAGCCCTTCCGTGCATGGGCAGGAATATAAGTATAATGATGGTAATGGGGATATAAGAATTTGGACGTATCATGGAAAATCTGACCAAACGGCTTCTGAAGTACTAGTAGATATAGCTAAAGAACGTGGGTTCTACCTCCAGAATATGAATGGCAATGGACCGGAGTACTGGGATGCTAGGTATAAACTACTAGATACTGCATACGCAGTGGTGCGCTTCACTATTAATGAAAATAGGACTGAGATTCCTGAAGTTAGTGCTGAAATTCAAGGTAAAAAAGTAAAAGTCTATCATTCTGATGGTAGAGTAACTGCTAATAGTACTAGTTTAAATGGTATTTGGCAAACACTTGATTACTTAACCTCTGATAGATATGGCGCTAATATTACCATTGATCAGTTCCCCCTTCAGCAACTAATACAGGAAGCAGCTATTTTAGATATTATAGATGAATCCTATCAGGTATCTTGGCAGCCATATTGGAGATACGTTGGGTGGACTGATCCACTAGCAGAAAATAGACAAATAGTACAAATGAATACTATTCTGGATACATCTGAATCAGTATTTAAAAATGTGCAAGGTTTGTTAGAGTCCTATGGTGGGGCTATTAACAATTTATCTGGCCAGTATAGGGTTACTGTAGAAAAATACTCTAATACTCCATTAGAGATTAATTTTCTAGATACTTACGGTGATTTGGAGCTATCTGATACTACTGGTAGAAATAAATTCAACTCAGTTCAAGCATCTATTGTGGATCCTGCCCTTAGTTGGAAAACTAATGCCATTACATTCTATAACTCCAAGTATAAGGAACAAGACAAGAACCTGGATAAAAAACTACAACTATCTTTTGCTAATATTACTAATTATTATACTGCAAGAAGTTTTGCTGATAGGGAACTTAAGAAATCTAGATACTCAAGAACACTTTCTTTCTCATTGCCATATCAATTCATTGGTATTGAGCCTAATGATGCTATTGCATTCACGTATGATCGTTATGGATGGAACAAAAAGTATTTCCTAGTTGATGAGGTTGAAAATTCTAGAGAGGGTAAGATAAATGTTACCCTACAGGAGTATGGAGAGGATGTATTTATCAACTCTGAGCAGGTTGATAATAGTGGTAATGATATTCCTGATATTAGTAATAATGTCCTTCCTCCTAGAGACTTTAAATATACTCCTACTCCTGGTGGTTTAGTAGGCTCTATAGGTAAAAATGGTGAGTTATCCTGGCTTCCAAGTCTAACCAATAATGTAGTTTATTACTCTATTGTACACTCAGGCCATGCCGAACCTTACATAGTACAACAGTTAGAGACCAACCCTAACGAACGTATGATTCAAGAAATAATTGGGGAACCAGCAGGTCTGGCTATATTTGAGATAAGGGCAGTAGACATTAATGGTAGAAGAAGTTCTCCGGTGACTCTGTCTATAGAACTTAACTCTGCTAAAAACCTAAGTGTAGTATCTAATTTTAGGGTAACTAATACTGTTTCTGGAGATGTAACTGAGTTTGTTGGCCCAGATGTGAAACTAGCTTGGGATAGAATACCAGAAGAAGATATAATAGAGAGTATATTTTATACCCTTGAAATACACGATTCACAAAATAGGATGTTAAGAAGTGTACGTATTGAAAATCAGTATACTTATGACTATTTATTAACGTATAATAAGGCAGACTTTGCTCTCCAGAACAGCGGTGCTCTAGGTATAAATAGAAAATTGTATTTTCGTATTAGGGCTGAAGGGGATGATGGAGAACAGTCTGTGGAGTGGGCATCCATTTAATGATTTCAAATAATGCACCAGCCAAAATGGTCTTAAATAGTATAATGACTGGATATACTTTGGCTTATGTCCAGCACTCCATTTATACTGATTATGATGTTATTGGTAGATCTTTTTGGTTAAAAATAGGAGAAAGTATAGATAGACGTGATTACACCGGTATAGATACTTTCTTCGTAATGATTAATAATCTAACCCCCTCTACCTCCTATGAGATTCAGGGGGCCTTCTATGACTCTATTATAGACTCAGAGTTATTGGAAGCTAAGATTGGTATAAACTTATCTAATAAAACTACTTTTAGTACCAAGAGAAAACCCACTATTACCTCCGCTAGATCAGAAGCTGATCCAGTAGATGTGGGTGTCGGAGCTCCTATAGTAGTTATAGAAACTACAGGAGAAGCCAGTTATTGTACTATTGAGTTAAAAAGTACTCAACCTTCAAATAGTCCATGGGTAAAATATTATGTAGGTCCGTTGTCTCCCACTATTAGATTTGGTGGTGTACCTATTGGAGATTATAAAGTACGCATATCTGGACAAGTTACTATGCCTGATGGTGTAACTGTAGACTCTTCTGGATATTTTGAGTTTTCCAAAGTTCTTACCGTAGAGTATAACTTTGTGCCACCTACTGCTCCTAGTAATATTACCTTCAAAGCTGCAAGAATTGCTGATGGTAAAGAACGCTACGACCTACGTGTACAGTGGGACTGGGATAGAGGAGCTGGAGCAAATGTTCGAGAGTTTGTTGTTTCTTACATAGATTCAGCAGAATTTAAAAAGACTGGGTGGACTAAAGCTCAAAAAATCAACGTGGGGGCTGCACAGGCGGCAACTATTATATCCTTTCCGTGGAAAATTGAGCATAAGTTTAAGGTCTCCTCAATAGCTTGGGGCCCGGATGCCCAAGACGTAACAGATTCTGCAGTACATACTTTTATACTGAATGAGGATACTCCTCTTGATAATAGTTTTGTTAATGAAATTGGTATTGAAGTAAACTATGCGTACATTAAGGGTAAGATTAAAGATGGTTCTACCTGGAAACAAACATTTTTAATCGATGCTGCTACCGGTGCTATTAACATAGGTCTTCTAGATGCAGAAGGAAAAGCACCAATATCTTTCGATCCTATTAAGAAGATAATTAACGTTGATGGTAGTGTAATCACTAAAACTATAAACGCTGCTAACTTTGTAATGACTAACCTGACCGGTCAAGATAACCCAGCAATTTATACTCAAGGTAAAACTTGGGGTGATACAAAATCTGGTATCTGGATGGGAATGGATAATACTTCCGCTAAACCAAAGTTAGATATAGGTAATGCTACTCAATGGATACGCTATGATGGTACTACACTTCGTATTTCTAGTGGTGTTGTTATAGGAACTCCTAATGGTGACGTGGATCTTGGTACAGGTATGCAAGGTAAGCAAACGGTATTTGTTTACAAACTCGGTAAAAGCTTGCCTGCTAAACCTCTAGAACAAGATTATCCGCCTCCTGGATGGTCTAAAACACCACCAAATCGTACTGATATGACCCAAAATATCTATGCTACTACTGGTACTCTAGATCCTGTTACTAATAAGTTATTAGAGGGTACTAGTTGGGCAGATGTGGTTCAGTGGAGCGGTACTGAAGGTACTATAGGGCATGATGGACAACGTGGTCCTGGGATGTATTCTGTAGGTATAGCAGGTTTAGGTGGTTGGGATGATGGACAAGCTAATTCCTTCTTTCAAAGTAACTTCGGTTCCCCCCCAGTTAAATATGATGTATTAACTGAATTTAATAGTAATGCCCCACAATCAGCATTTACAAGGCAATGGAATGGGTCTGGTTGGGTTAACCCTGCAATGGTTCTCCATGGAAACATGATTGTTAATGGGACGGTGACGGCAGATAAAATTGTAGCAGGAAATGCTTTCTTATCTCAGATCGGTGTTAATATCATTTATGATAGGAATGCTGCATTATCGGGAAACCCTGAGGCATACTACAAGATGAAGATAGACCTAAATAGTGGGTATATCCATATAAGGTAATAAATAATGAGTACTGAAAATAGAGTTATAGACTTAGTGATAGATGAGAAAGTACCTTATGGTCTAATGATGCAATTCTTAGATGTTGATGATAGTACTTATCCGCATACAAGTACCCCTGTTAACTTAACAGGGTATTCTCTAAGAGGTACTATAAAGGCCAGTCTTGATGAGAATGCGGAAACTTTGGCATCTTTTACTACTAAAATTATTGATGCTGCTCAAGGTGCTATAGCCATAAGTTTGCCCGTAGAGGCGGTAGAGAATATTGGTGCCAAAGCCACCAAAGAAAGAGATAAATATAATCCTCGCCAACGTTTTGCAGGATACTATGACATAATTATGACACGAGATGTCATAGGATCCGCTATTAGCTCCTTTCGTATAATGGAGGGTAAAGTATTTATCAGTGATGGGGTAACTAAATAATGGCAGTAACTACTAAAATTATCGTGCAACAAATACTGAATATAGATGATACAAAGGCTACTGCTAGTAAATTTCCTAGATACACAGTAATTCTTGGAAATTCTATTAGTTCTATTACTGCTAGTGAGTTAGTATCTTCTATAGAGGCTGCTGCTAAATCTGCTGCGGCTGCTAAAGATTCTGAAATAGCAGCTAAGACTTCAGAGCTTAATGCTAAGAACTCTGAACAGGAAGCTGCTATTTCTGCTGGAGCTTCTGAAGCTTCTGCTACTCAGTCTGCTACCTCTGCTACTCAGTCTGCCACTTCTGCTACTAAATCTGCAGAATCAGCTGCAGCTGCAAAAACCTCTGAAACTAATGCAAAAGCTAGTGAAACAAAAGCTAAAACTAGCGAAACTAATGCAAAAGCTAGTGAGGATAAGGCAAAGGCTAGTGAAACTAATGCTGCCGCATCGGCGGCTGCTGCGAAAATTAGTGAAGATAAAGCAAAAATAAGTGAGACTAATGCTGCCAATAGTGCTAGTACTGCTAAAACTGAAGCCGACCGTTCAAAAACTGAGGCTGATAGATCAGAAGCTGCTGCTAATTCTACCCCCGACATTCAACCTCTTCCAGATGTATGGATACCGTTTAACGATTCTCTAGATATGATTACTGGTTTTGCACCTGGTTATAAAAAAATAACAGTCGGTGATGAGGAAATAACAATGCCTAGTGACAAGATTGTTAGCTTTACACGTGCATCAACTGCGACATATATTAATAAATCAGGTGTATTAGCTGTTGCGGAGATTGACGAGCCGCGATTTGAACGAGATGGGTTGTTAATTGAAGGGCAAAGAACTAACCTGCTAATCAACTCAACCAATCCGACTAAATGGAACAAGTCGTCAAATATGATCTTAGATAGATCAGGTGTAGATGATTTCGGATTCCAGTACGCAAAATTTACATTAAAACCAGAAATGGTAGGGCAAACTTCAGCGATTAACATAGTAACCGTTTCCGGTAGTAAAGGTTTTGATGTAACAGGAAATGAAAAGTATGTAACCATATCATGCAGGGCGCAAAGTGGGGCTCCAAATTTAAGATGCCGATTACGATTTGAAAACTACGATGGTTCTGCTTATACATTTTTGGGTGATGCTTACCTAAATATGACAGATCTATCGATTGAAAAAACTGGCGGCGCTGCAAATCGTATTACTGCAAGGGCTGTTAAAGATGAAGCAAGCAAATGGATTTTCTTTGAGGCAACAATTAAAGCACTTGATACAGAAAATATGATCGGTGCAATGGTGCAGTATGCACCAGCAAAAGGGGGAGGTACTGGTGTAGATGATTATATTTATATTGCGACCCCTCAAGTTGAAGGCGGGGCATGTGCTTCATCCTTTATTATTACAGAAGCAACTCCAGTGACAAGGGCTAGTGATATGGTTACAATGCCAATCAAAAACAACCTTTACAATTTGCCGTTTACAGTACTTGTGGAAGCTAATAAAAACTGGAGTATAACGCCAAATGCTGCGCCTCGTGTTTTCGATACTAGAGGTCATCAATCTGGCGCGGCAATTATTCTTGCTTTCGGATCTGCCGAAGGCGATAATGATGGATTCCCTTATTGCGATATAGGTAAATCAAACAGAAGGGTTTACGAGAATGCAAAACTAAAAAAGATGATCATGGGAATGAGAGTAAAGAGTGATTACAATAATTGCTGTGTAAGTAATGCCAGAATATCAAGCGAAACAAAAACGGAATGGAGATACATACAATCAACGGCTACTATAAGGATTGGAGGACAAACAAATACTGGAGAACGACATTTATTTGGCCATATCCGAAACTTTAGAATCTGGCATAAGGAACTAACTGATAGACAAATGAAGGAGTATGTATGAGAGATATAATCCTAAAGTTCACAGATAAATCAGCATATAAAGATTTTCTCATTCAAATAGGGTGGGATACTAATGAAACTTTGCAAAACCAAATAATGCTTGATGAAATTGGCTATACTTATACTGAAATCTCTCCGCTAGGTGATGAGGAGCCTAGATGCATCCGTAATGAAGGGTATTATGTTAATGTAAGGATTCTTGATGAATCCTTTACTTACGAATACTTCGAGCCTTTTATAGTTCAGCTAGAACAGCCTCTTAGAGTATGGGCATAAGGTTTTATAATGGTAACTAAAACAGTAATTCCTACGGATATTACAAAACTTAAAAATGAGTCACTTAACAAGAATAATAACTTAAGTGACTTAGCAGACCGTGCAGCAGCATGGCTAAATGTGCGTCCTATTGGGTCCACCCCTCTTGCGGGGGATCCTGTTGGGGACTATGATGCCACAACTAAACGTTGGGTAGAGAATAAGATTAACACTGGTACAGTTGGGCCCACTATGAATGGTGTTATGAACTACGGTGTTGGTGATTTTCACCTCCGAGATAGTCGTGCATATATTCAACCATACGAAGTCGTTTCTGACGGTCAATTACTGAATCGTGCAGACTGGCCTGAACTTTGGGCGTATGCACAAATGGTTGGGGCTATAGATGATTCAGTTTGGTTAGCAGATAAATTTCAGCGTGGCAGATACTCATCAGGTAATGGAACAACAACCTTTCGTGTTCCAGATAAAAATGGGGTGCAGGAGGGATCAATACGTGCTCTTTATGGCCGTGGAGATGGTGGGAATAGTGGTGCAAATGGGCAACTGTTCGAATCCGCTGCGCCTAATATTACAGGTTTTTTCACCACATATGCCTCTCAAACCTATGCTCAGGCACTAGGACATACAGGTGGTTGCTTTAATGCGAACAATAATGCGTTTCCTGACGGAAGAGGTGACGGAATCGCTCCAGGGTCTACAGCTCTTGCTGGACGTTACAACACCTGTGAATTCAATGCTTCAATTTCAAGTCCAATTTACGGCGCATCCACTGATGAAATCCTTACACGAAACTTTGTCGGCGTCTGGGTGATTCGTGCATCTGGTGGATTTGTTGCTGCGAATACCTCGTGGAGTGTTATTAATGCTGATAAAACAACCCCCAATTCAGGTGTTGTCGTTTTTGGGGGTAGTGTTAAATCTGAGTATAAATCACCCAGTGCAAATGTAGTAGCGGAACTAAAATCAAGTAAAGTGATTAATGGTGCATGGGGTGTTAGTTTAACTATATCAGATGATAAAGGAATCCCTGTAAGCATTAAGTATGATAGCAACGGTCAGTTTTCAACATCCCATAGACCAGCTGGAGTAGGTACAGGAAGTTCCTATAGTCACTGCGCTTATCGCGCGCCAGACTGGTGGAATAACACAGCATATAGTGCCTTCGTTCCAATTCTTGGGGGTGGTAGTGGTAATTCACTAAAGAACTATAGATCTTTTGCTTGTTTTGGACAAATATCTTATCCTGATTCTAGCAATAGTTATCCTAGAGCTGCAATTGCTCAAGTAAGGGATTGGGCACTGCCAGATGGTGAACAAGGTAACGGCAAGAGTATTACCGTGTTTACATTTATTGATAATTCATTTGATATTCAATATGGGTACAACGATGGTTCGTTAAATTATATTTTTTCAAAATCTCCGATTTGTGATGAAAGACTAAAGAAAAATATTCAGTCCATCGATACTAATATTGCAATAAGTAATATTAAGCAGATGCCATATAAATCATACATCTATAAAAATGATGAGAATGAACAGGTGAGGCGCGGTTTTATAGCCCAGGATTTACAGAAAATAGATCCACAATATGTACGGGAATACGGAGATCCCGGAAGAGAGAAAACGTTAGCCATCGATGAGAATGTTATGTTGCTTGATTCCGTTGCTGCGGTTAAGTGGCTTATTAATAAAGTTGAAGAATTGCAAGAAGAAATAAATATATTGAAAGCTAAGTAAAAGAAAACCCCAGAGGACAAAATCCTCTGGGGTTTATTATTTATTTGATATGTAGATTATTTGCTTCCCGAACTTCCAAACCCACCTTCTCCACGATCAGTCTCTCCTAGTTTGTCAACGATTTTAAAATTATGGGTTGAGTAATGCGGTAGTACTACTAACTGGCAAAGTCTTTCAAAATTCTCCAGAGTTTGAATTTCAGAACCATAGTTAAACAGGTTCATCTTAATAGTGCCACGATAGTCTGAGTCGATCACTCCTGCGGTGTTTGCGATCATCAAATGGCGCTTTCCTAAAGAACTACGCGGAACCACCAAACCGAACCAACCTCGCGGAATTTCTACCGCGACACCGGTGTCAATCATCAGGGATTTGCCGGGTGCAATAGCACGTAAATCCGCTGCAGGGTTAGTACCAAAGAATGCTCGCAGATCCATACCTGCGGCATCTTCAGATCCAATCTTAGGCATACAATCTGGATGAGTTAACTTAATTTTAATCATTGTTCTGCAATCTCCAAAATATCTTTTGTAAACTTATCTAATACGTCTTGACCTACAGCAGCAATAGCATCCACACAGTAGGTAGGTAAATCAACCAGAATTAGGTTTCGGTAAAGCAATTCTTCCGAAGCATTTAAATTCTGTATATATTTCTGTTTTCCGGGTAGTGGAAGCTGATCAATAATATCCAGAACGTTACCGAATTCACGAATAATGTTATACCCGCGTTTTGTCCCAATACCTTCAACACCACGGATATTATCCCCTAGATCTCCCATAATTGCTTTCAGGGAAATAAACTGCTCAACATCATCAACATTATGATGTTCATACATATCACGAAGATGATACTCACGACGTGTAGTAAAAGAAAATCGGGAAACTTTATCCGTTAATAAAGTATCCCAGTCACCATCGGTAGAAATCAACCAAACGTGATCATAAAGATGCCCGATGAGCTTAACAATATAAGCTGCCATATCATCAGCTTCTACACCACGAATGGTAAAAGTTGGGAATGTGGTTTCACACAACTCGAAAGCATCACGCAGGTACTCAAAGAACTGTTCATCCAGTGCTTTCTCTTCCTCTGTACGTTGTGAGTATTTTTCATCACGATTACCTTTATACTCTGGTAGATGTTCTATACGAAATACAGATTTACCTTTATCGCCTAAAACAATCGTAGTTCTTGCGGAGTAGGATTTTGCCAGAGATTGAATAGTTGAAACATAACTTGAGGCAAAGGGTTTCTTACTATTATTATGTTTGAATCGAAAACCTAAGTTAGTTCCGTCAACGATCATTAGATTACGACGAGAGGCCATTTCAGCCTCTTCCTCTTCAATAAATTTTCCCCAGGATTTGCTCATTATTTAATTAAGTCCTCAACAGATGCATGATGTAGCCACGGTTCAAACAACCCTATTACAATTTCCATATCTTTCTTATTTAACACCATATGTGTACGACTCATTAGGTTGTCCACCATTGGGTCAGAACTATCTAAAGCAATTAGCCACTGTCCTCTGTCTTTTTTGAATATTAATGCAGGCTTGGAGTTCATTTGCTCGCCTTCACGTGAGCACTGCTGCCACCACTTCTCTAGAGTGGATTCACCAACATTAAATAAATTACTTGATATATTATCATCTTTATACCACTTAACTTCGAAGCAGTATTTACTAATGTGTCCGCTTTGTGGTGGAAGGTAGATGTCACCTTTCAGTCCGTGGCTCTGGCCAAAAGCACCAGAGCCAGGAACACGTTCCCACTCAAGACCTGTACGCTCACGTAGAATATCTCTTACCTGATATTCACCACGTTTACCTTTCTCTCTACTATCTACAGCCATGTTTTATTCTAAGTAGGAAAATCCTTCTGCATCTTTTTTGACAGTAATCTTATGAGCTAATGGATGCGTATGCCCATGAGAAACAATGATAGAATTTAGACTTTCCTCCTCATTTAATAGTTCAACGAGAGTATCAAGTCCTTTCGTATCGATAAAGCTAATTACTTCATCAAGGAATAGAAGATTAATATTAACTTTACTAATAGATGTTAACAGCATCCGAATAGCTAACAGAGTTGCTAGATTAATTCGACTTTGCTGACCAGTAGAGCAGTTCTCCATACTGGTACGATTTCCATCATTGAAGATTACTACTTGTAATTTTGTTTCATCAAGTTCAAATCCAAGTGCGAATTTACCTCCAGTCATAATAGAAAGATATTTATTAATTAACTCTTCAAATACTTTCACACTATGCTCTAGTTTATATCCCACCAGATTTTTCAAAGCAGCAATTAGAATATCAAGATCAGCTACAGCTTCTGATACTCCATCAAGTTTGGAAGTAATCTCAGTCATTTCTGCTTCTGCTTTCTCAATCTGTTCTAACTTTGCTTTATATTTTGCATTGGCTAATTCGACATTTGCATTATGCTCTTTGGCAATTGCAACCTTAGAGCGGCCATCAGCGATTTCCTGTTCTAATTGTCGGATTTGCACCTGTAGGATTTGCACATTAAGTTCTTCAAAAGAAGCATCACTCATTGAATTTTTGAACTCGTCTCTAGCTACCACTGCTTTATCCAAAGCATCCTTTGCTCTAGTATACGCAACGTACTCAAGTTGTTCTTTCTTCAACTGTTCTAGCTTAGCTTCAAGAGATTGCTTCTCTTTGAATAGAGGATCATATTCTATTCTAGCCATATCCATTGCTTTTTGAGCAGCAGTTGTATCCAGATGAGTACCACAAGTAGGGCATTCAGTATTTGAAGCCTCTTGCTTGAACTTCTGATAACGTTTCTTAACTTCGCCCGCACGTGAGGTCACAATCGTTAGGTCACGCGTAACACTCGAGATCTCTTCATTTTGGTCGGTGGGCGCGGGCAAATTTTTGAAAGGTTCGAAAGATTGTTCGGCAACTTGTACAGCTTTGTCCAAATTACGCAACTTAGTAATATTAGCCTCTTGAGACTTGGCTAATGCCGCCTTAATTTTCGATTCAGTAAGTTCTTGTGCTAATGGCTCTTCATCAAACTCCGGTACTTCTACAGGTTCCTGCAAAGTTCCTAGATTATTTTTTCCATTAAGGATTTTCGTAATTACAGCCATTTGGCCCTGCAAATTATTTAAGGTATTTGCTATTTCTTTACGGTCAGCCTTAATAGTTTCCGACATTTCTTTGTATTGTTCTTGATTAAACAAGTTGACAAGAAAAGCCTTGCGTGTTGCATCTGTTGCTTTTAGGAAGTCTAGATTAGAACCCACTGATTGATAAATCAGTTTGGTGAATGTTTGAAAGTCACCCCCCATAATCTCTTCAATCATCTTGTATGTTTGGGTTGCCGTGTGTCCACTAATATCTTCCCCATTCTTAATCAACGTTACTTTAGCAGTTGACTTGACAACTTTATGCAGCTCATACTCATCATCATCTTTTGAAAAGTAAGCGTGCATATCATACTCTTTCTTCGGGGAAGCCCAAGAGAATAGAGCATCCTTCTTAATACCACGTGAGTTCTTGTTATAAAACAATTCCTCGATAACCGTAGCGATGGTGGATTTCCCTAGCCCATTGCCACCAATTAGTTGAGTAACTGGATTCTTATCGAAATGAATTACGATGTCCTTACCGTAAGACATAACGTTACTAAATTTTAGTGTCTTAATTGTAATCTTTGACATATTTCGCAGCTCTAGCCAAGATTCTATCAATGTCGCCTTGAGATAGCTTCTCGACTTCACGGAAGTAAAGTTCAAGTTCACCTAACATATCAAGATCAACAAGATTTAACTTAGCGTCTTTAGTAACTCGATGGTTAATCTTCTTATCTAATAAATCAGAGTTTTTGATAGACTTTAATTGAACAACGTCACCAGTAACTTCGTAGACTACACGATCATAATCACTAGGTTCCATCTCTTCACCTGCTCCGATTGTTTTACGAATCAGTTGTGGTAAATCACCTAGTTCAATCCATTCTACTTTTAATGTGTCGGTATCAATGATAAAGCAACCATTTGTACCTTTTGTGCGTTCTCTATGGAACGATGTGGTTAATGGAGACCCTGGGTAGAGGAGTCTAGTAGATCCGATAGTCTGGCTATTAGTATATGAATGTAAATCACCAGCAATTACAGTATCATAACAGTTGTACTTAGTTAGATCAATTTCTGGTTTTACATGTGGAGGGATTTCACCACGAACATGCGTGAAACATAGTTTTGATTCAGCAGGTTTCCACTTGGGTTTATGAATCTCATCATATGGGACAATATCAAATTCAGGGGAGCGATATGGTTTAGTAATTACTTCCCACTTCCCACTAGTTACTTTATTAATGACTCCCGCATAATGGTACAGACATGAAATGGTTTTAGTTAACATTTCATGATTTCCAGTAAAAATTTTGCCTGGGTGGTCAAGTCTTGACATGAACTGTTCAAGCAGTTCTATTTCTTCTGACGACGGGTCGGCAACATCAAGTATATCACCACCAGCAATATGAAGATCACAGTTATGATTATGGAATATATCATTTAACCGTTCTCCTAGCATCAGGAAGCGATGCTTCTGCCATTCCTTTGGAACTTTATCCTGTCCTAGTTTGATATGATGATCAGCACTAAATAATATTCTCATTGGTTAAAAAGAAAGGGGCCGAAGCCCCTCTATTTATTAGTCATCCAGATCGCTTGCAGCTTCGTGGTCAATACCTTTCTGGGAACCAGCATTGCTGTTACCAGATTTGGCATCATCATCTTTATTCTCACGACCTTCCATGAAGGCTTGAATTGCTTCTTTCTGCTCTTCATAGGTAGGAACCGGATAGGTTTGTTCCAGAGAAGGAACTTTTTCGAACTTAATGATGTCGCCATCTTCGTCACACATAGCTTCACCAATCAGATCTACATCCGCAGCATATTGCTTAGATTCTGCACTGTTAGGATCTTGCAGCTTAATCTGGAACTGCATAGCAGCAATCTGTTGTACATCATACTCAGTATCGAAACCTTTGCCTTTTTTCTCGATAGAAATATCAATATCAAACGGAGTTGCCAGATTCAACTGCTTCATGATAGACTGGATGCCTTTCAGAATAGTAGCTTTGACTTCCATTACTTTCAGTTTGTTATCAGAACGGTCGATAACAAAAGCGATATAGTTTTTCTTCGGTTTCAGCGGAACACGATTGCCATCTTTATCCAGCTCTTTCTCAAAGAAGCCCATCTCATGAACCGGATCAGCTTTACCACGAACAAAACTCTCTTTGTCGCGGTTAAAACGGAGACATTCGAAAGGAGCTACGCTACCCTCTTTATTAGTCAGCCAATAGACATAACGTGGAAGAACACCAGAAACGATACGAACACGAGTGATACCGTTGTTGAACTTCAGGAATTCGATTTTATCGTTAGAACCGCCAGTAGTTTCGCCCCAAGACTTAGCCATATTTTATTTCCTCTTTAAAGATTAATTTCGATTTGTTAATTGCGATTAGTGGGTTAGTGTCGATTACTAAACGTGGTATCCATACTGGAACATATTGTATGTCCAAACTAGGATCGTTTGTAAACTTGTATTCGGCATAATTTCGTAGACTTAAAATTCCTAGATATTCTGCCAGTTGTCTATTAGACAATTTATTTGGATTATCAACTATTGTTGATTCATTCAAAATGAATGAGGAACCGACCAGTAATTGGTGAGCATCAGGCTCTGTAAGCATTCTTTTGAATAGCTTAATAATTAAGTCGGAATTTCCTCTAGCTAGTAAGTATAGCTTTTCATAATCGAAGAATTTAATTTTTGTTTTCTCCTCGAATTTATGTATATATTATACTAGATTTCGAGAGAATTTAGCAACTAAAATTTTTATTTTTCTGCTTCGGACTTTCTTATCAATCCGAAACTTTCTCTCTCAAATTTATGTATATATTATACATCATTTATGAGCTGTTGCCAAATGCAATTTTAGCTAATTGAACTGCTTTCTCCGGAGTCATAGTAATAGTTTTCCACCCGTTGTTACGATATACTGCCATACGTCCAGAAGCCTGTCTTAGTCCAGTACCACCTTTCATGATTAGATCTACAACAATAGGGTCAAGTTTACCATCGACAATACGTTGAACACGGCCTGCAAGCTGTTCAATGAGAGATTCATTATTAATAAGGCTTCCCATTATTAAACAAGATAGTTCATTAAGGGAAATACCTTCAGAGAAGATACTTTGAGCTGCTGCAAGTACACAAGGCCCACCTTTTGCTATATCTTCCTGAATTTTTAATCGGTCATCTAAGTGGGTTGCCCCTATAATTTCATATGTTGTAACACCCCGCTGCGTAAGAGCTTCTAGTACTGTTTGGATTAACTCTGTTCTATCACTTACAATGAGTACTTTATGTCCCATATTCACATATAAATGTGCTAGGTTTATAATAGTCTCTCGATATTCAGGATGATTATACACATCGTTAGCACGTAATGCCCACGGCACGTTTTGGTTTCCTGATAGCTCAACAGGCACGGAGTACCTATGGATTGTAGGTGCAACAGTATTATTAACTGGAGGACTAAAGATTTTATATCCAAAGAAATCTTTGAACATAACTTGCAAACCATCTTTTCGTTTTAGTGTACCGGATAGTCCAATTTTATAGCGAGCACATGATATTTCTAGGAAGTTAGTGAAAGTTGTAGCTACACAATGGTGAACTTCATCAACTATAACAGTACCGAATACTTTAGAAAGATTATTCGCATGTTTATTCACTGTTTGAATATTACTGACTACAATTGGTGGATCAATATTGTATTTCCCAGAACCTATGATGCCTGGTTCAAACCCAAACCATTTACGAACTTCTGCCGCCCACATTTCACGAATGGATGTATTCGTACAGATTACCAAAGTTTTCTGGCCAAATTTATACGCAAGTGCAAGGGCTAGGATAGTTTTACCAAATCCAGGCTTACCATTAATAATACAGGTATCATCGCATTCTTCGTATATTGGAAGCTGATCTTCTTCACGCAGCTTGAACTTAGGTTTTGGTATATCTACCGGAGCTAATGTGCGTTTATCGACTAATTCGTATTTTACTCCTTTAGCATCTAGTAAGTCCAGACGCGTAATAGGAATCCACTTAATCTCTTTAGCAACAACACCACTATTCTTATACATAATAGGGTATTTACTAGTCATTGTCTCTATGTGATAAGTGGTTTGCTTACTACAATAATCCCAAAGTTCATCATCGGGCTTGAAATAGGCTTTATTAGATATAACAACCTTCATAATTTTATTCTAAGTCTAGGAATTTCAGGCTCCTCTTGATGGACTTGATAAATAACAGGGCTATTATTTACCAGAATATAGCTTATATAAGCTGGAACATAGGATAGTACAAATGGATAAGGGACTTTAGCCACGTAGCATTGGTATTTTCCATTATAAATTCTAGCTGAATGCAAAACTTTAGAGGTGACAACATCATAGAACGTAGTTTTCTTCCAATTAATAAGATTTCCATCAGAATCTATAAATTGGTTACGCTTTGACCCAACTAATTGAGACAACATTGATATTCTACCCCTAATAGGATAGAGCTTATATGGTAATTCTTTCCGTTTCTCAAATAGAATAAGCCTACGTTGAGAAAACGTGCCAGGCAACTTCCTGTTATCTAGCACATATTTATTATATCTTGTTGTAATTACGGAATAATCACCTTCTTGCTCAATTGATACAAACGCCCGTAACGCATAGAGGGGCAATTTGAAATTAAGCACCGAGAATCCTTTTAACGTTATCCAGATCTTTACATACAGCAATAAACTTATCATCCTTGTACTTGCTGTGGTCTGGATGCTCTTTATCCATTGCTGCTAACTTCTTATACTCGAATTCAGAATCAAGAAGCATTTCTTTAACGTAACGAGTATATTCATCATCATCAATACAAGCGATTGATGGGTGCTGTTTCTTCATCTTACCACAAGAATAGTCACGAGAACCTCCAGCTTCAGAATCTGAATCAATACCAATCGGACAGCCAGGAATACTGATACCACGGTCTTTCTGAATATTACGAATCAGAATTTCATTATATTGATCAATCAAGTCTTCACGAACAATAGCAACTACGGAGTCGTGAACCAGCATAACAATCTTCATCTCTTGTTCTAGGCCAAGAGAAATGATCTCATTATCTGCATCTACAGCACCTAAAAGGAGACTATCAGAAGAAGCAGACTGAATGATTGCGTTAAATCCAGAACGAATTTCTTCACCCTGAACGCCACGGTCTTCGGAATGGATATTATGCAGACGACGTTTACGACCAAAGTGACTATAGATAAACCCATGATTCTTGATCTGATCGTGGCACTTATCAATCCAACGCTTAAGCTGTGGGAACTGACCGAAGTAAGTTTCGATATAGTCCTTCGCATCCGCAACAGTACATTCAACAAACGGTTCGCCCGTCTTTGCTGCTTGTTCCAGCAATGCTTCGTTAACAGAATGCGCTACTTTAGCTGGGCCAGAACCATACAGAATACCGAAGGTGATTGCTTTAGCTGCTTGACGCAGAGCTGGGAATAGCTTTTTAACATCACGGGGTTCGCATTGCAGCTTAAACACCATGTGTGCGATGTTAGAGTGGAAGTCTGGGTATTTATCAGGTTCATTTCTCATGTTGATAAATACTTGTTGCATATTTCTATCCCCAGATAGGACAGCAGCATAATAAACTTCCGCAGTTGTTAAGTCCCACGCGATTACACGATACCCCGGAGGAGCTACTACACAACCCTTGATAATGGATTCATCACGGGGTAGCTGTTGTAAGTTCAGCTTACCAGAAGAACTCAGACGACCAGAAGTAGTCATATGTTCATGGAAACCAGTACGAATGCAACCATCTGCATCAATACTCAGAAGAATCTTCTCAACATAAGTAGAGATTAGCTTAGTAAGCTTACGAATCTCTAGTAGAGTTTTAGCAATTGGATGCTGCGTAGCCAGTTCATTCAGAGCTTCTGCATTTGTAGAATCTGCACCAGTATCTGTTAACTTACCAGTTGGAGTCAAACCAACATAGTCGAACAGAAGAACACGAAGTTGTTTAACAGAGTTCGGGTTAAATGCTTCATTCTGATCTTGTTCTAGCTGTTTAACTTCTGGATAAGTGTACAGTTTCTCACGGGCTTTATTCAAATTATGAGTCAATTGATACTGAGCTTCTTTCAAACGATCAATAGAGATAGGTACGCCACGATCTTCGACACGCTGTAGGAATACACAACCAGGCATTAGAACATCGTAATACAGACTGCAAAGTTTTTCATTCTTCTCAATCTTTGGTAAGAAGAAGTTGTGCAAACGTATGGTGGCATCTGTATCTTTCGCAGCATATGGCCACATAATATCAAACGGAATTAAATCATAGGTGAAATCTTCTTTCTTGATTTTATGTGCTTTGCAGTAATCATCTTTGAACTTATCTAGTTCGAAGTCATAGTCACCCATATCGGTATACTTCATTGCTAGAGATTTCAAGCCATGAGTACCACGACGTTCATCTAGAACATAGTGCTGCAACATGGTATCATGGAGCCTGCGTTCTTTATGCGCTTTATCAAAAGTAAGTCCCAGATGGTACTTATAAAAGTGCATATCAAACTTCAAGTTGTGAAAAACAATAGTGTGGTTTTCACTATCCAGAATTTTCTGGAGATAATATACTGCAACCTCTGTGAGACAATCAGAATCGATATATACACCCTGATACTCTTGGTGAGACATAGAAACACCGAGCAGATAACCATCTCGACAGTATAGTGCTGAGGTTTCGGAGTCGAATGCGACAGGTCCGATAACCATATTATACACCATCTTGATATATTCTTCTGCCTCGTCAGGGTCAGTAATAGGACGGTAATCACCAGCTTTTGCAATCTTCTCACGACCATTGATAATATCGTGGATATTCTCTACTGTTGCATCAAAAACTGGTTTCATTTCAGGTTTAAAGTGTAACTGGGCTGGGCTGATACTCGCAATCCAGTTAGCATATCCATTATACTCTACACGTTTACCGGTATAATCACCAATACCTTTCTTACCTGCAAAGTACAGAAAAGGTTCGGCACCTACCAGTATAACAAAATCATAATCATTCGGGTCAAATGGGTTTTCCGGAGTCCCGATAGTAATATGCTTTTTGAGCAAACGACCGGACAACTTCTCGTTACACATATGGAATACATCAACTTCCTCGCCGTATAGCTGGAAATGTTTATCATAACGAGTGTTATTTAGAGCTTTATCAACTACTGCGATTTTCAAATTTAATCTCCTCTTGGTAAGTAAGTATAACTTCAGTGTTTCTTCTCTAACTTACCAATATATTATACCAAATCTTTAAGTGATTCAGCAACTAAAATTTCAATACGTTTTGCTAACGTATCGACTTCTTCTTTATTTAAATCACCAGGATCCTTACCCTCTGGAAGTAAGAAGTTAGCAACTACAGGTGTTAAACGTGTTTTTGTACGAATTAATTTTGCTAGCGCCTGGGCAGCTTTATTACCGGAAGCATCATTATCTAGTAAGATAACAACAACTTTTACACCGGCAATAATATAAGGGCTGAACTTATCTGCAATGTTATCCGAAGTAAACTGATGTGTACCAAAGCAGCAAGAAGCATAGTCTATACCATTATCCTCTAGATTCAACATATCAAAGATGCCTTCAACTAGAATAAGAACTGGAGTATTATATCGTACAGGAAAAATTGGCGGTGAAACTTGTTTTGGTTTTACTAAGTATTTAGGAGGGGCAGAACTGTTTATAGAACGACCCAAAAATAGGATATTGCGTCCAACAGCATCTGTGATTGGGAATACAATTCTGCCTTCCCAGTCTGCTTGGTGTTGGAAAGCAAAATATTTCTTCAAGGTCTTAGAACTTATACCTCGGAAATCACCTTCGAAAAGGCAAGCAGATTCAGGAATTGCAAGATTCGTTGATCCATTCCTAATCTCTGAAATCTTTTTACGTACTTGCGATAGCCTTGGGGACTGTCGGTACTGAGTCTCATTAAAATAATGGTAAATGCTCGGTATACCTTTACCGAAGCCACAACTCAAGCAGTGCATAATACCTGTTTCAGGGTCAATACGCAAACTTGGGTGTTTATCGTCATGATCTGGATTGAGACAACAGATGAGGATGTCCCCACCTGTGTCTTTATATTCAATGCCTTTCAGATCAAGTAGTTCTGTTATTCTACTCATATATCGCTGGCCTGTTCACCTGTTGAATTTTCAGCTTTGTCTTTCTTAGCACGTTTAGATTGAGCCGGCTTATCCTTCTCAATAGGGATAACGAACTCAGCTTCCATTTGAGATATATCTTCCATTGCTAGGTTGGTAGTGTTATCCATCCGCAGGGTTTCCCAGTTCATTTTAGGCATAAACTTCACGCTATCAGAAGAACGAGTTTTAACGAAGTCAAACATAATAGCACCTTGACCATTATCAGCTTTTGCAGCATTAAGATTAGCAGCCATGTCTGCGGAATCAAGAATCCCCTTTGACATACGTGTTCTACCATCTTGGTCAATCTGGTAAGGAGCTACACCAGCCACGTTATGTTTCTGGCAGATAGATTTGAAAGACGAGCTAACAACCATCTGTTCTTTCCAGTCATACATATCAATGGTTTTAGAGTCTGGAAGTCGGGTTTGGTTAATATAGTCTAGTAAAGCTACTGTAACTTTATCCCCATATCTAGCAACTAATTTATTTAATTCTACGTCAACTGTTGTAATAGACAGCTCAGGATCATAAACAATAATCATAGGAGTATGTAGTTCATACCCTTCTATTAGCTTACTTTCCATATCGTAGAAATCACTCATCTTAGCCATTGTGTACTGTTTAACGAAGTTATCGAAAAGCTCTTCACCACCATTAAACATCCTAGCTCTAGTTCTGGCTAATCTCAACAGAGCTGCGCCTTCTAGAGTATTATTACGCATTGCTAGTGCTGATACACCAGCTAACATGGCTAGATTACGTCTAAATACTTCATGTTCTTTCATCTCAATTGAGAAGTATGGAGCAATATCTCCATTCAAATATTGCTGAACCTGTATGTTTGAACAGATAATGGATTTACCAGTACCACGCCAACCACCAAGCAGTAACGTTTCTGTGCGAGCTAAACCAATTTGAGCGTCGAACTCATTACAAATACCAAGAGCGATTAAGTTCAGTTTGGTATCTTCTTCTCTCTGGAAAATACGCATGTTATCTGCGTTGAATACTTTTCCAGTATTCGTTACTTTCTCTTCTAATTTTAAGTGAAGGGAGGCAACTCGGTTAAGAATTTCTCCCTGATCCAGCATTGTTAAATCTTGAAGCACGTCTGTTTCTAGAAGCTTCAGGAATAAATCCTGTGTATACTCGGCCTCTAGGACTTCAAGTGCCTGTTCCATGCTAACTTCTGGAATTTGAGTGTTAGCTAAAACGACTAGAGCTTGAGAAAGGCGGGCGTTCCTATTAGCCTCAAGCATCAGTGCGTCAATGGACGGCATTGTGTTATATTTTTTATAATAATTCTGGACGGCTTGGTAAATTGAGGAGAAAGCGTCATTAAAATGATCTTTATGCAGTTTTGAGAATGTTTCCAATGCTATTTGCTTCTGTTCTGAAGCTAGAAGCATCTTCAACACTACAGCTTGCACGTTAAACAAGGTCATTCTCCTTTGCACGCTTTCGTGCCTTCTAAATGCAAAAAGGGGAAGGAGCATAGCCCCCTCCCCTTAGGTTTAATTTACCAGATTATTCAGCAGCCGCAGCTTTTGCATCCAGTTTAGCACGCTTAGCGGCACCATCATAGTCCTTAGCAACCAGACCACGACGAGACAGCATAGATTTAACACCGCGCTCAGACTTACCAGTTTTCTCAGCGATCTCAGCAACAGTCATGTTAGCCAGATCCAGACCTTCTAACAGATCTTCACGAGTTTTAGCACTTGAAGTTTCCTGTACCGGCATAGCAGCGATACGACCTTCGCGAAGCAGACTCAGAGCTTTACCACGGATCTGCTTGATATTACGACCGAAGTGAGCAGCGATAGCTTCAATAGTAGCACCAGCAACAACCTGATTAACAAAATCAGTTTCTTCATCAGGAGTGAAGGAACGAACAGCAGCAGCTTTTTCAGTTGGTTTAACAGAAGCGGTCATTTCCAGACTCAGGATCTTACCCTGTACCTGCTTAGCACCAAATTGACCACCAGCTACAGCAGCGGCGATTTCAGCATAAGTATACTGACCAGCATGAGCGTTCAGGAAATCAACCAGTTCAGCTTCCTGCTCAGGAGTCCACGGAGATTTCTGTACTTCGTTAGCTTTCTGTACTTCGAAACCTTCTTTACGCAGCTTAGAGCCAACAGAGCGAGCGGTAACGTCTTTGCCAGTTTCAGCAGCCAGTTCAGCAGCGATAGCAGCTACTTGTTCTTGAGAGATTACAGCAACACCCAGAGCAGTGGCTTTTGCTTTCAGAGACTCGGTTACACCTTCTACGTTCCAGTTCAGTTTAGACATTATTATTTTTCTCCAATAGTTCTTTAATCGACAGGATTTCTATCCCATTCGTTTCGGCTTTCTTATAAGATGAGGAAGAACGCTTAGATTCATCCTCACAGATTAGGTATTTAACGTCTTTGGTAACTGATTTTTTAACAGTATACCCTAGACCTTCTAGATAGTTTGTTGCATCCGTTCTATTTGCAAAATCTTGCAAAGATCCGGTAATACACACCGTGATTCCATTTGGTTGGGCTACTAGACCATCAGTAATGATGTCAGCTTTAGCACCTTTAATACCCGTTGTGAATTTCCACGGTAATTCGATAACATCCTTGCCTTGTGGGGAATTTAGCCAGGCTTTATAGTTTTCTCCAGCCTTGCCGTCAGCCTTCACATCGTGGAAGCTAGTGCAATTTTGGGATAATTTCTTTGCTGCAACCTCTCCGATTAGAGGAATTCCTAAAGAACCGAGAACTGAACCAAAGTCAATGTCTCCGCGAACTTTAGTATTTAATTCGCTGATTAACTTAGCGGCAACCTTGCTACCCACGGCTCTAACCAAATCTTCTTCGGTTAGGTAAAATAGTTCTGAAATCTTCGTCAGCTCCAGCTTCTCAATAGTTTTCGGGCCAAAGCCCTTTAACTTCATTTTTGAACAGAAGTTCTCAATTAACTTACTTGATTGCGCTGGACAGTTGGACTTATTACGACAGAATAATTGTCCGTTGACAAGATCGAGCTTAGAACCACAAGAGGGACATTGTGTTGGAATTTCGATTTTCATCAAATTTCTTCCTTATCAATTTATATAAATATTATAGCAAGTATTTAAGCATTTAGCAACTACAATTTTAACTAACTTTGCTTACCCTCGCCATAACTTTCTATCCCTCAACTGAATGATAATAGTATATACCTAAGCGGCGAAAATGTCAATAACCACTTTATAATTCCGATATGGTAGATGGGTAGCAAAGGGTTATGTATTAATCGTATACTCGCTCTACTATGCACGGGATTACACCACCAGCACGAATTACCCGAATCTGGCAACCGATCTCTAGATCGAGAGAGTTAATATAATCAACGTTATTAAGAGTCGCTTTAACAATTGTAGCATCATCAATAATTACCGGTTCGAAATAACCAACTGGAGTTACTTTACCAGAAGCCCCTACCTGCCACTCAACTTTAGTAAGAGTTGTAATCTCACCTTCTTCATCCTCTTTAATAGCGAAAGCTCCACGAGGAAATTTATTAGTCCAGCCTTCACGGAAGAATTTGTTGTTGTCATTAATACGAACAACTTTACCGTCCGTTGGAATCCATTTAAAGAAGGAACGTACATTAACAACTGTTAAGAAGTTCTCATTCTCTAGCCAAAGCATATCTTTTAAGTATGCTTCTGTAATACCTACAGATTCAGCAGAACATTGGATACCATAAGCAACAAAGATTAAACCGCCTTCTCCAATGCGTTGTACGAAAGCATCACTATCTTTGAGGTTAATAGCACCAGATGCAAAGTTACGTTTATTTTCTACTTCTTTTGTAATTAGAACTTCACCAGTGATTTGAGTAGGTACTTTTTGGGAAATCTTTTTAGGAATGTTCAGCAATCTTACGTTGCTTGTGACATCATTTCCCAGAATACCATTACCACGAGTTAGTGCTTGAACAAATTCACCGTTAATATATAGCAGAGAAATTGCACAACCATCTAACTTATCAGTTTTTACCTGACCTAAAGGATTAAATGGTGGTTTATCTCCACGATTATAATAAACTTTCTGTAAAGAATACATACGGTATAGATGTGGAATATCACCCTTAGGCCCGATCTCTTCTTCTAACGGGAAGCGTTTTACCAGGCAATCATACTCCTCATCAGAGATTAAAGACATGCCTTGATAATATGCTTCTTGACAGCGTTTAATAAATTCTTTTACATTGGTCATTTATTTATATCTCTCATTAATTTATATAAATATTATATAACAAAACTGAGTTGAAAGCAAATACATTTATAAAGAAAAAGCCAAGAACTAGGCATTCTTGGCTTTGAGTTCTTCAGCTCGTTTCTGTACTTCATGTAAAACCTCAGATTCGCTAAGAATCTGTGTAAACGCATAGAAGAGCTGTGATGTTGTTTCTAGGGTGTAAGGAAAAGAGAAGCCAGATTTCGTTGGAAACCATTCATCATTAATATCAAGAAGCCAGTAACGAATACCCATGTATAGATTCCCACGAAATTCAGATACTGTTAATCTTACTTGTTCCCCCTCCTTCTCCCAAAGTATGATGGACTGGTCATCAACGTGTCCTTCATAGTTTTGATTTACCTGTTCGCTCATTTACATATCCCAAATACACAAAAAGCCCCATATAGGGGCTAATTGTTTTCTTATCGGCCTACTGGAGAAGCACGATCTAACTCTGATTGGAGGCTAGTCACACGACGAACTTTCTCGACAGGAATAAAACGGAAACTATCATTAGTACGAGAGAAGACAAGGATTTCATCATCTTTCGCTTTACGAATACGTTCGCGTTTAATACGCTCAGCCAGATATTTATCCTGGGCTGGATCAAATTCCATTGTACCCTGAAGGTACGTGGTTCCTTTCTGACGAAGTTTCTCGTAATGAAGATAAAACTCACCAAATTTTTCGCACTGTGCAATAATTTCAGCTTTAGTCATAGCTATAGTTCCTTTTGTTGGTGGATTTATCTAAAATTACTTAGTGATAGCTCGGATTGCTTCTGCCAGATGAGCAGCCGCTTTACCGGTCAGTTTGTCGATAATTGCATCATCCAGAAAATCTGGGGCTAAGCCAGCATCAGAGAATGCTGAACGAAGATCAGCATGAGCTTGGGCTTTGGAGGTACGAGAACCACCGGAAGCTTTTTCTCCAGTAGATGCGCTAGATTTAGAAGCAGAGCCAGCAGCTTTCTTGATATACACACCTGCTTTAGTCAGCTTCATACGAAAACCGTTCGGAGTTACACCATTTTCCTGGGCAATTTCGCTAACAATTTCCATGCTAACACCCGGACGTTCATCCTCTGGGAATTGCTCCATACGAGCAACATATTCGGAAGACATTTTTTCAAACAGTTCATCAGTCCACTGAGTTGGAGTAGTCATATTTTATATTTCCTTAATTAAGAATTAAACAGAATAGTTCTTTCAAACTATGAGAATATTATATCAAGAATTGTAGGATTAAGCAACTGAAATTTTTAAGTAGTTACTCCACCAGGCCAACAGCGAGCATATCATCAATGCTGGCAACCTCCCAATCGTCCGCAATAGCTTCGCATACTGTTAATGAAACAACCTCGCTATAGGGATAGTTACCGGCTACCCAGGTATGCTGAGTAGCTACATCCGAGTCAGCATCTAAAGTCAGTAACACTAAACCGTTATTATCGTTATCCCAGCTTCTGCGATATAGTGTTTTTACTTCCCCATCTTTAAGTAAATCAGTTAGTTTACTCACGGCGTTTTCCTTTTTCTTTATCAAGTTTCAAGGCAGCCTTAACAGCTTCGTTAATCAACGTAATAACTTCTTCACGAGTCCACTTGTACCCCAGAGATTTTACGTCAACCCCTAACTTTTCCAGATGTTTAACCGAAGCCAGCTCATAATTCATATAATGAACGTTCTGTTGTCTGCCTTCCGATAGTAACCAGACTCGATAACAACCAACAGGATTATCCATTGCTTTTTTGATTTCACCGATACACTGGTATCCAGGAACCCAAACAAGCTCACCTACCTCAAATTCTTCTGCCACAGCATCATCAGGAATAATTGGTGGATTCAATGGATCTACAATATCATTCAAACGAAGCAGAGCACCATATCGTTCCAGAACAGATTTAACCATTGCTACAGAGCGGTAATTACGATCGGCAATCTCCTCAAAAGAATCACCAGAGAGATACTGTTCAATAACGTTGGCCAACTCAATACCTTCAATGAGTGTACCACGTTTCTTTTTCTTCATCTCGGCAACTTGGATCTGACGGTCTTGCCACTCTTCTATCATCCTTTCCATAGTTGGGTTGGATGATACGCCGAGCATTTCACATGCTGCTTTCTTAGTACCACCGTTCTCCAGATGCTCTATAACTTTTTTAAAGACTTCATCCGGGATTTCATGGATATGTTTCTTTCTGCGAGAACCAGCCATATTTAAACTCCTCTCTCAAATTTATGAATCTATTATACAGAAAAAATTTCCTGAAAGCAAATAAATTTTTACGATTCCTTGAGCAAAGAAGAAAGTTCAGCATATACTTTATCTAATTCAAACCCTATGCGAAGAGATACGTTAGTCCTCCGTTGTTTAAGTAACCACTCGGATATGTTAGTGATACCAGCTAATCTATGTGGTACCACCCTACATAGCTTTTCCGAAGTGTCATAAACAGGAACTTTACGTTCTTTTACTGGAAACTTCCTTGTTTCCCATTTTTTATTCTTCACTGTCATTTCTAGCACCTAGCTCTGACATTGCTTCATCGTGCATATGTTTTTCCTCATCAGTCATGAACTTATAAGGAATTGGCATACACTCTATTTTGCAATAGGTTCTGTACCAGTCTACGATATTCTCCGTGTTCATATCCTTACCAATACCCATCATACCAAGATACATTCTTGCATATTTTGGGTTCGCACTCTGACCTGTTTTAAGGAAGAAATCTTTCTTCTTACCCTTCAGAGCTTCTATGAATGGTTTAATGGTCACATTTGAACACTTCTTAATATCTTCCCAGAACATCTCGTGCATCTTATGGAAGAATGCAGCTCGATCATTCGGCTTATCTTTGATATATTGTTCAACATGCTCAACTGTTACATCTTTAATAGACTCAAGATGATAATATCGAACAAGAAGTAGTTTAGCCTCGTACGCATCCGCATGACGTGGAGCACAATAATCAGGAGTTGAGTGCAGAATAGCTTTGATTCGCTCTTCTGTGTACTCTTTACCAGCACCTTCAATAGTTCCCCAGCTTTCACTGAAAATATCAATAGTTGCACCCTGATCAAGCAAGTAATAACGTAAAGTACTAGTATAGTTCCTAGATTCCAGCTCCCTGCGACGTGCATATAATTGCTGTGCTAACTCCAGCCAACCCTCATCAATATTATATTGTTCAGAACCTGCGGAGAATCCACTAGTGGATTTATCAATAAAATAATAGATATTCTGAGCACCACGGTCGCGCCTGATTGCTTGAAAACGCATGTTTGGCGCTTGATTACTAGTTCTAGTAATAACAAATACGTTATCAAAATAGTTGAAATCAACACCACTCGTTACGGATGGACTACATAATAAGCAGTCAATTTGTTGATCAATTAACTCATTAGTCGTATAATCCAGAATACGTCGAATATCCACATCTGAAGTGGAGTTTGAATGGATTTCCTTAACTAATGCACCCGTATTACGACGTAGTGCCATACCTTTCTCATTAAGCTCATCAGGGCCACAATCAGATACTAGAATAGATTTCTCACCCATCTCTAGAGAAGTCTGAAGTGCGACCCAAATACTGGATTCATCAGGGAACTCATAAGCATGAGCCTTTGATAACATTTTACGGTGGTGATTGTAAAATGCAACCGGTTTATCAAACTCAATCAAAGAACCATATGCTTCAATTGTTTCAGCACTAATATCACCATCTGATAGTATAATGATTTTTGCAGTTGCAAGAATATCACGAAGAACCTGAATACATTCACGACGTTGTTTAACAACGGGAGCGAATAGTAGATCATTCATTACTGCATCACATTCATCTATAAAGATTGCGTCAATTTGACCAATAAAACTCTTAAACTTATGCAAAGAGTGAATAGTTGTGGACATACGGTCAATAGCACCACGCTTGAAATTAAGCATATCTACAGACTTATCATATTGTCCTGCACTAAATTTCTTAGCATTTGAAGACACTAGTGCTCTAGTATTGGTAATTGCTAAAAAATTACCTTTAATAACTCCTGAATCCAGCCAACGAACAACAGCCGTTGTTTTACCTGTGCCTAGACTTGCTTTTACAAAAGTCATATAGCCTTCTGGTGGTACAGTATTTAATTTCAAGAAGTTGTCGGTCTCTAGTGAATTAGTTTCTAGCTTTTTAAGGGGGATACCTTTTAATACTTCAGGGATCTCACGCTTAGAGTTATTCACAAAGGCTTTTAATGCCTGCTTCCGTCCGTTATTGAAATAATCCTGAATATTACGGCTATTATCTTTAGTTGCAATATATTCTGATAAAGCTGGGCGGATTTCTTTTTCTAGCCAACCAAAATCTACCCCATCCTCTAACGCTCGGTGATATAGCTTTGGAATAATACGTAAGTATACCCCATCATCGGCCTCTTCTAGCTCACTGATAGTTTCCTCTACTTTATCAGAGGCAGCTTTTTTACCTTTAATTTGATCGAGTAAAGAGTAGAATTCCTCTTTAAACTCTCCTCTAGTTGTTTCATAGTCAACTAGATTATTGGGTAAATTTACTTTTGAGCCTTTAACAAATACCAGACGTGAAGCACCCTCCGCTTTAAACGGATCAACTATACCATCAGTAAATAAAGGATCTGCAAAATAGTGGAGCTGTACGGAAGAGTAATAAGCTAAGTCGGCAATATCAAAGCCATACTTTTGTCTACTACTTTCGTTGATAGATGTAAATAAGAATTTGATTTGACCCTGAGTTACTTTAACATTAGATTCTAGTATTAGGTGCATTCGGATACCTGGTTTTAGCCCAGCCGAAGACGATGCATGGGCAATAAACCCTGCATCAAGAGGAAACATATCCTCACTAATACTATTCAACATCCTAATAATATGACGCGCCATGCCAACAAGATCAAACTTGTTACAACCACCTGTATCTACGATACCATCCACGTCCATTGCAATTATATGACTTGGGTTAGATACATTAAAGTTGCCCTTCTTACGCCGCACGTTATTCTTAGGTGCAAGACATCGACCTCGTACCGCAACGATATGAGGGTCAGACGTTAAACGTCTCATAAGAGGAAGCATTTCTACTAGGGTTTGAGGATCAACTTCGTCAATTACATCAAACTTGAAGGGCATTGAAGCTGGTTTACCTTCAGGATGCTTTGAGGAAAATCTTTTAGCAAAAAGATAATCTTCTGCTTTAACTTCTCGCCAATTGCCTGTGGCTAAATCGCGATGAAATCCTGCATGACCTTGTAGGATTGAAAACACAACAATACTCCTGTGTTGGAAATGAAATAAGTTTTCTTTAGGACTATTCAGAAAGAATAGAACAACTGTTACTGTCAATTTCTCAACAAATTAATCGCAAATACTGAAGTGGGGTGGCAACTTCCACTTTCACGCTACACTGCCGCTTCACTATACCGCACAAATCCTTGAGGATGGCCGCTAAGCCAGATTTGCTCACCTAATGCTTCATGTACTAGCTCATACTAGATGTAGTATACCTTACGTCATCACTTCTCAGAGTTTTTCACTCTTCCCGTCTCACTTCACAACCACCTCACACTAGGTTGCTTCGAGGCCTTACCAGGGTTCCTACGGGATGTAGATCGCTAAGTATTCTATTAATTATTTGTTTAAAAACTAACACGTAACAGTTAAAACAACCCTTAATGGGGCAGCCTAACTGTTCCGTATCGCGGATTGTAAACAAGAAAAATTAGCAAAATCAATTTTTACTAATGTCTCTCAATTCAATATAAATATTATATCAAGATTTTGGGCATCCTGCAAGTAAAATTTTCCGGATGGTGCTATCATTGGTCTTGAGTACATAGAAAACCGAGTCAAAATGACTCGGTTATGTGGATTAGACACTTAAAATACTTCTAATCTCTTCTATATACTTATCTACTTTTTTAGCATCTATTTTACTTAGTTTTCCTATATCAAAATCAGGATCAGTAAACATTCTAGCTATCTCTATCTCTAGAGACTTACTAATTTTCCCTGTAGTATTCCACTTAGAGATTTTACCTTTTATTTTCCAAAATTCCTTATTCATCATTTAGCCCCGGAACATAAATTCCAACACGATTTAATTGTTCTTTAGCTTCTTTGAGAATATCTGGAGTGTACTCCCAAATATCATCTCCCACCTGTAAAAGATGGGGCGAACAACCGTCCTCAGGCACACGACATATGGCCAAACCACGTGGATGGAACAAAGAGAAATTTAGTGCAACAATTAAGCCCATAGCAGACAATTCATTCCAATCCAATCCAATTCCCATTCCCTAGCGTAGCCTGATAGGAAAACACCAACACAGGGATCATCTATTTGCTGCTCCGGAAAAGTGAAGGAGGCTTGTCTTACCCCCAGCCAACGTTGTAGCAGCTTCTCCGCACGCTTCACCAAATTAGGATCAATCTGACGCCAATATACTTGTTCCATTATGCCCCCTTAGGCGGTTAAACCCGGAATTTGATAACCAAAACGACGAAGTTTTTGGATACCATCATTTACTTCTTCAGGCGAATAAGACCAACCATACCGTTCATTAACTTGAAAACCAGGAGATTCACCGGTTTTATAATTAACAACAATACGGTGTTTATTGGGCATAAATAGCTTATAGTTTAATGCAAAAACCAACCCCATTTCATCCAACTCTTTCCAGCCGACAATCTCTTCCAGATCATCCTCTACCTGCACAATTAAACCAATACAGGGAGCTTCTTCAACCTCATCCTTAAAAGCAAAGGAGATTTCATTATTCTCACACCATATTTTCAGAGCATTAATAGCCTCATTGTACAGGTTGGCTGGAAGAGTACGCCAAAAATTAACCAATATTGGGTTAGCTTCTTTAGAGAACACATTATTGAACATATTTACACCTTAAATTGTTGTAGGGCTTTACACATTTCAAGATCTGGACTAAATTCTAACATATAGCTAACAGCTCTTAAATCTTGAAGATTTATTCCAGTTCTACCGTTGACTATAACCGTTGGATACTGATACATCATAGCACCAGCGTCATCCAGCACACACCAATGTTTGAGCTTATGCTTTTCAACGAAGCGAAGAACAGAATTACCTCTAGATAGCCCGCCACCAGTAAAATCCGTTGTACCAAGAAAACGATCGATAAGATCTAATCCGGTCATAATCTGAACGTTCTCCATCTCATTCCTGACAGAGAACCATGAGGATACTCCAACAATCATTATCGGAGAAGGACGAATAAAGTCCTGAAAAGCCTTGAGAAGTGGCTTAAAAACCCAGTCACTTCCAAAGAAAATCTTTTCATCATCAGGTGCATGATGGTGGGAGATGCTCGAATTAAGCACCCCATCAATGTCTAGAAAAATAATTGGAGTATTACTTATTTCCATTTTTGTTCCTTTCTAAGAACGTATCATACTCAACCGTATCAACATATATGACACCATAGTCATCGGATTTATAGTCCATTTCCCATAGCTCACATCGATAACACCAACTACCATCCGCCCATACAAATATATCATCTGGATGTGTATACACAGATTTAACTATGGACATATCTGTTTTCCCGGCATATAAGGTCTACCCTCTAGATGAGCTTCTACACGAGCAATAAAATCAGGATCACTGAAAGCATCTACCGCACCTTTACTCCAGTAAGGGATACCGCGTTCTTCCAGTTGGTACATATCACTACGAGTCATACCTTGATAGCCTGGTTCTGCCGCGAGGGCACTATCGTAGTAGTTAACCACCATAAGTTTCGCAGCAGTACGGTTAAGAACAGGGAATAATTCCCAGTAGAAGTTAATTACTTGGTTAGAGCAACCAACTACAACGATCATATCTTGACTGGTAATACCATCAAAAATATTGTACATTTCTGCGTACGCTGGAGCATGCTCACCAAAGAAGACTACATTAGGTTTAACCCATTTATAATCATCTGGGTCAATAGAGTTATACCCAACATCAATAATTCGTTTATTACTATTATTGTAGCTATCAGCCACAACAACCTCCTTTAAGTATCCATGAATGTGCAGAATGTCACTATGTGGAACGCCAGCACGCTCAATAAGATCATCAACGTTAGTAGTCAAATTTACTACTTGACCTGGGTATTGTTTATACCACTCACCAATACGCAAGTGTGCAAGATTGGGCTCAACAGTTTCTAACTCTTCACGACGTTTGTTGTAAAACATGTGGGTTTTATGATAAAAGTTACCACGAAAGGCATGAATATTACATACCTCTTCTAAGTCATAATCATCCCACAATGCTTTACCACTAGCAGTATCAGTACGGAAGGCTCGTACACCGCTTTCAACACTCAAACCTGCACCACTAATAATAATTAATCTACGCACTATACGATTCCTCGCTTAAATCCTTCGATAGTATTTCGGAGTAAAATTGCTTCCTCCGGGCGTACCTTTTCTTGCTTAATAAGCATCTCTAATCTAGCAATACAAGTAGCTACACCAGCATTATAACCAAAGTTCCATTGCTCAATAAACATGTTTTCTTGATTACTTTTTAGATTCTGATTCAAGAAATCCATAAAGTCTCTCCTCTAATTCCATAATACGATTTTCATAAGAGGCACGCAACTTTTCAATTGCCAGTGCACGCACTGTAACCTCATTAGAATTAATAGCTAATTGGGCCAGATCTTCTGTTTCCATACGTCCGTTGTAAATTAAGCGATATTTAAGGTGTTTTACGTTTTTCATTCTTGTTCCTTAGTTCTGTACTGTAAATTCATTCTTGTCACAGTGAGCATAATAATACCCATACATACAATAAATTTTCACAGCCTTAGTAGACCCCTTCGATTCTTCATAATCAATCCAGAGCCACTTGTCTTTACCTACATAATGTACCCGAAACTTCTTAACTTTCTTATCATTCCATGTTGCAACAACACGACGATAATCAAATCCACCCAACCAATCAAGAGCCTTACGTTCTTCACTAGGCTCTCCAAGATGAGAAACATCTACTTTCGGAAGCAATTCGCTCATATCTTTCTCCCCTCAAATTTATAAATCTATTATACATATATTTTTAGCTGAAAGCAAATAAAATAAAAGCCAGGTCGACTAGCAACCTGGCTGATTAGCTTATTTAGCTCGAATATCCTGATGTTTCACCCTGCCCATAACCTCATGTTGTTTTCCTGGGTTAAATGGACGAGCGCCTGGATTTCCAAGATACCCACAAACTCGACGAGTTACTTCAAGAGTTTCAGGGTCATGATTACCGCAGATAGGGCACTTGAATCCATCTTCGGATGCTACTGTTTCACCTAAGAATCCACATTTACCACAGGAATCCACTGGAGTATTAATACCGAAGTAATGAACTTTACTAGCAGCATAATTAATAACCCATTCCAGTGCATCTGGGAATCGTTTCATATCTGGTAGTTCTACATAGGAAATGCACCCACCAGAAGCAATAGGCGTAAAGTTAGATTCATAATCAAATTTCACATTGGGAGCAACTTTACGTTCTACATCAAGGTGGTGCGAGTTAGTGTAGTATCCTTTAGACAGAATATCTTCATGCTCCGGAAAATATTCGCGGTCTAGACGACAAAAACGGTCACATAGGGATTCTGATGGTGTAGCATACAGGCTATAACCTAACTTAGTTTCTTCCTTCTTCTGATCTACTCTATCCCGCATGTACTGCAGTACACGCTGAACAAACTTGATGCAGGTCTCGGACATTGTATCTACATCTTTGCCAAACATGAACTGTAGCATTTCATGGCAACCAATATACCCTAGAGATACAGAAGCACGGTTATAGAAATGATCGAATACATATTCATCAGGCCCTAAGCGTAATCCAAAGGCTCCTGACATATAGAGGATGGGCGCAGCTTTAGCTTGAATGTATTTTAAGCGATCAACTCTCCACTCCAATGCTTTTAACGCTGTATCCACACGTAACTCAAGCAAATCAAAGAATAGATCAATATTTCCTTCAGCTTCGATAGCAATTCTAGGCAAGTTTACAGAAACAACACCTAAGTTATTACGACCAGCAGTTTCACCATCTTCTACAGCAGCCAGGAATGAACGGCAGCCCATAGAAACTTTATAGTCACCAGTAACTTCCACAACCTTATCATAGCTGATATAGTCTGGATACATACGTTCAGCAGTACATTTCATAGCTAACTTCTTGACGTCATAATTAACATCTCCTGGCTTCATATTTACGCCATCACGCAGAACAAACACCAGTTTCGGAAAGATAGCTGTACGTTTATTGATGCCTAAGCCATCCATACGTACTTTCAGTATTGCTTTCTGTACTAGACGCGCTTCCCAAGAAGTTCCTAGACCAAAACCAAAGGTAATAAATGGACTCTGACCATTAGAGTTGAACATCGTATTGATTTCATACTCTAGGCCCTGACAAGCATCATAGACTTCTTTTTCAGTCATCTCCGTAGCCATTACTGATGCTTTGGCTTCATCCTTAGTCCAACGTTTTGCAAACGCATGATTCTTATCATAAGACTTACGAACATAAGGAGCCAATACTTCATCTAATCGGTCTACAGAAGTACCACCGTACTGATGGGAGCTAACCTGCGTGATAATCTGAGCTGTAATAGCAGCCGCAGTAGTAATAGAATTTGGTGTACTAATTTCAGCATTACCAACCTTCATACCGTTCTTCAACATATCTTCCAGGGCTACTAGGCAACAGTTAGTCATGCCTAACGCAGCATAGTCAGCATCATGGAAATGAATATCTCCAATCATATGAGCATTTCGAATCTGAATTGGCATTTCTTCTAGAATCAGATATTTACTCAATTCCCCTGCAAGCATATCCCTTTGTGTAGGGAAACGCTCAGAGGGTTTATTCGCATTATTAAAGAGAAGCTCTTCATCAGCAGAACCCTCAATAATTTCTTTGCAGTTTCTAATCAAGGACTGCATTTCTTTATACTTTAGTTCTTCATTACGATTCATTATACTCTCCTTCTCTAACTAAGACTACTATTATAACTCATTCAAGGGCAAATGTCAATATAATTTTTCTCTTAGATATTGTATTTTGATCTGTGCTAAAAGGTTAGCAAATTGTTAAAAAATTTATTTGCTATTTTGTACTTAAAATAGTACAATCACGCGCCTATGTACGCGGTATAAAATGATTATCTAATATCATACATTTCCCATTAAAAGCAAGCAAATTTTTTATTTAAATGCAATATCATAGGCTTATTTAAAATTGTAGTTGCTTTTTACTGTATATACTGGTATAATATATTTGTAAGTTGATAAACAAGATCTTTTTGTTGATCCTCTGTTAGCGAAGTACACTATAGGAGTGTTATTTATGGGAAAAGCACGTCAAAAAAGAGAGAACCGCAATGGTTCAAGAAAGCGTGGCAACAAATATGAGAATAACGTAATTCAGGCTGATTTTTCTAATGATTACGCTAACCCAGTTGCTAAATCCCTAGTAGGTAAAAACCGAGAGCAAAAATCATATATCAATATGATCAAGAACAACACAGTGACTGTGGGTATCGGTGAGCCAGGTACTGGTAAAACCTTTATCCCGTCTGTTCTTGCAGCTCAGGAACTCGTAGACATTCACTCAGATATTGAGCAAGTGATCCTCGTACGTCCTAATGAACCTCTAGGTAAGTCTCTTGGTATGCTTCCTGGTGACCTAGCAGAAAAGCTAGAGCCTTGGTTAGAGCCAATAGCTGATGGTATGAAATGGGCCATCGGTGATCATGCCTATAAGGGATATGTCGAACGTCAGAAAATTAAATTTTTGGCTATAGAACATGCTCGTGGCAGAACTTTCAACAACTCCTATGTAATTGTCGATGAAGCTCAGAATATTTCCGTTGAGGCAATGATTTGTCTCCTAACTCGTGTAGGACAAGACTGCCGTTTAATTATCTGCGGAGATATAGCTCAGAAAGACATTAAAGGTGACTCAGGTCTAGCACTCCTTATGGAAGTCTATGAGAAATACGAAAATGCTCCATTCTCAATGATCGAATTAATTGATAACGTTCGTTCTGCTGAGTCTAAAGCATTCTACGATATTTTTAAAGACATGGGGAAGGTGTAATATGGGAGACGTTGTACATCTACACCGTAAAACTAAAATACATCGTACTTCACTGAGTGCTGCTAATATGATTACACGTAAGGAAGGGGAAGAAAGTCCTAAGACTACCCTAGCGTGGAAAATTGTAACCTCAAATCCAAATCGGCCCTTCAATTATAATGAACTAAGTACCTCGATAGATATTCTGCTGAGAACTTAAGTGGCCAAAAACTAGACTGACAACACAGAAGGCCTGGGTATGAAAATACTCGGGCCTTTTCTATCAGAAAATTTTATTTGCCAAATGACTGAGAATAAAGTAAACTATTTCCTAAATCCTGATAACTATAAAAAGGAAAACCAAATGAGCCATCGCATTGAAAAAGTAATTAAACGTGACGGTACTGTAGAAGACTTTGCTCCTGAAAAACTCAATGGTTGGGCAGAGTATGGTTGCAAAACAGTTGATGTAAGTTGGTCAGCCATTACTATGGCTGCTCAAAAAACTCTACCTAAAGGGGTTGTAGATTCCGATACTCTGATGGACGCATTAATTAAGGCTGCTGAAAGTCTTATCAAAGATAACCCAGCATATGATGTGCCCGCAAAGGAATTACGTCTTGCACAGATGCGTAAACGCCTTTATGATTCCTTTGAACCACCTTCTCTACGCTTCTTCCATGATCATATGGTTAGTGTAGGTGCATGGGAAGACATGAGTGCATGGATTACCGATGAGCAGTTTGAGGCTTTGAATCAGGTTATTGACCATGATCGTGACCGTCTTTTCACTAGTGGAGGACTGAAACAGTTCTTTGATAAATACTCCCGTCGTAATATAGCCACTGGTGAAATTTACGAAACTCCGCAATTCGCCTATATGGGTATGGCAATGGCGATGTTATCTCAACCTAACTGGACAATTCTAGATGCAATCGACCTCTACAATGCAATGTCGCTCCACAAAATCAACGTTCCTACGCCGCCATTGGTTGGCTTGCGCTCTAGCGATCGTGGATTTGCTAGTTGTTGCCTCGTTGATTCCACTGACACATTGGATTCAATCGACACAGCCGAGCACATCGTTTTTAAAATGGTCGCAGCCAGAGCGGGAATCGGGTATCATCTTGAAAGCCGATCAATTGCTGATCCGGTGCGAAATGGGGCATTCCCGCATTCCGGAAAACTGCCATATTATCGACACATTGACCGCTCAGTAAAGGCCAATACTCAGCAAACTCGTGGTGGTTCTGCTACAGTGTCTTATCCATACTTTGATCCTGAAATCATTCAATTGATGCAGGTCAAGCAACAACGTGCTACAGATGAGAATAAAATCGATAAGATGGATTATTCTCTGAGCTTCAACAATCTTTTGTTAAAACGTTATCTGAAAAATGAAGATATTACGCTAATGTCATACTTCTATGCTCCAGAAGTTCATGAAGCGTTTTATAGTGATGACGAGGCTAAATTTGAAGAAATCTATGTGGCAGCGGAGAAACGTGTGGCATCTCTTACAAAGATCGACCATGAAGGAAAAACAGTTCCAGCAGCTCCTAAAGTCTCTGCAAAAGAAATCCTAGATACTTGGCTACGTATCCGAATGGAAACAGGACGTATGTATGCTCATCACATCGGGGAATCTAATCGTCACGGTAACTTCCTTGATCCGATCCGCATGACAAACCTTTGTGTTGAAATTACTCAGCCTACACGCCCGTTCCATCATATCACAGAGCTGTATAAGACAAAAGAGCAGCTTGATCAAATGAAGCCGGAGGATATTGGTGAAGTATCTCTGTGTAACTTAGGTGGTGTTGTACTTGGACGCATGGAATCTCTGGCTGAGTGGGAAAAAACTTGCTATATTCTTCTGAAATTCGTTGATACCATCATTGAAATTCAGGATTATCCGTTCCCAACTATGGAATATACGGCTAAGAAACGTCGTAATGTTGGTATTGGCCTAATGAACGCAGCAGGTGCAATGGCAGCAGAAGGTCTGGCTTATGAAGGTATTGAAGCCCGTAACTGGATTCACCGTGAGGCTGAAAAACTATCTTACTTCCTGCATAAAGCCTCCGTACGCCTGGCTAAAGAACAGGGCGCATGTGAGTGGTTTGATCGTACTAAACCATCTAAAGGAATTCTGGTAATCGACACGTACAAGAAAACTGTTGATGAACTGGTATCCGTAGGTCTAGAAATGGATTGGGAGTCTCTGCGTGCAGATATTCTGAAATATGGTATGCGTAACTCTGTTCTGACTGCTCAGATGCCGGGAGAAAGTTCTTCTGTTCTGTTAGGTGTTACTAACTCTATCGAACCACCTCGTAAGATCGTATCTATCAAAGGTAGTGCAGTAAATAAAGTAATTGCAATTGCTCCAGGTGCAACCGATTGGGAAACGTTAATGAGCTATAAATTGGCTTATGATGTAGATCGTATTGAATGGATCAAATGGGTAGCAACTATGCAGAAATTCTTCAGCCAGTCTATCAGTACTAATATGTACTACGACTACACCAAGTTTGAGAATGAAATCATTCCTGGCCCGGTAGTAGTTCGTGATTTCATGACTGCTGTTAAGTATGGGTGGAAAACTTGGTATTATGCTAACTTCAATACCGCAAATGGTGGAGGTGCTGGAGAAGAAGCAGCAGGTTGTGCATCCGGTGGTTGTACTATTTAATAAAAACAAGGAGATCTTCGGGTCTCCTTTTTCTTTGAAATTTTACTTGCTAATCGCTACCAGATTTGCTATAATATTCCTGAAATAGTGAGAAAGAGGAAAATCAATGACTACTTTACTAAACCTGAATTGGGATCATACTAACGCTGACCTTTTCCTGGGAGATTCTCTCGGTATCGCAGATTATGTACGTGTAGCACATCCAGAACTAGAACGTCTGGCACTTCTGCAACGCTCTCAATTTTGGACTGAAACTGAAATCAGTCTGGAAGCAGATAAGAAACAGTGGCCTAATCTCCCGCGTGAAATTCAGGAAATTACACTCCTGAATTTAGCATGGCAGACTCAAACAGATTCCTTTATCAGTCGTGCTCCTGAAGCAGCTATTATGCCACTTGTAAGTCGTCCAGAGTTGGAAGGTATGCTCAAGCAGTGGAGCTACTTCGAAGATCTGCATAGCCGTGCATATAGTAATATTATTCGTAATGTGCTGACTGATCCAGCAGAATTTATTGATTCTGTAACCAAAAACCAGGAAGCATTCGCACGCATCGCTGATTCTGTTGAACTATTCGATGAACTGTACCAGTTAGGTCAGTATTTCATTGCAGTACGCGATCATCGTGGCGACAATACATATCCAGAAACTGAGTTCCCTGAAGTTAAACGTGAAACTCAGGCTAAACTATTAGATGCTTACTTTGCGATCTATGGTCTGGAAGCAATGCAGTTCTACGCATCCTTTGCATGTACTTTTGCCTTAGCAGAGAACGATATTCTGCAAGGTATTGCTAAAAATCTGCAATTAATCGCTAAAGATGAAGCTCTGCACACTCAGATGTCCAAAGCAATCATCCAGATTATGTTCCAGCAGTTTGACAAAGATCTGGTGGATGAAGCAGTGGCTAAAGCACCAGCACAGCTCCTGAAAACTCTGAAAACTGAAATTGAATGGGGTCATTTCATTTTCAAAGGTCGTAGTCTGATTGGTTTGAATGCAGAACTTCTAGAAGAATACCTGTACTTTGTGGGGCGTAATGCATTTATGCACATTGGTGTAGAATGGCCTAATCACTTACCAGTAATCACCAAAAACCCTATTCCGTGGATCATGAACTGGTTGGATACTACTTCTCTACAGCCTGCTCCACAAGAAATCCAGATTGGTGCAGCCTACCGTGTAGGTCAGGTAACTGAGACCTCTACTGATACTCTGAAAGATCTGGGCAATGAATTTGGAGATTTCCTATGATTACAGCAATGTATGCAGTTGGGCCGAATGGGGAGTTCGGCCTCCGAGGTAAGCTTCCCTGGGGTTCTTTTAAAGAAGAACTAGATGCTTTTTATTCACAATTAGATGTACTAAATCCTGATAATATTATTATTGGGGCAGGTACTTATTTAGCTCTTCCATATGCCGTTAGGGAACGTATGATTGGAGCTTCCGACCTATTTATTCGTGCTGATCGTCCACTGCCAGACGATATTACACACGATATTTACACTCCCATATCAATGATAGGTGATACATTACCTACTTTTCTAAAAGATCAGCAAACAGTAGTTCTAGGTGGGGCTAATCTTCTTCTAGAAATGTACCAACATGGGCATATTGAAAGTGCTTTTGTATCTACAATCTTTAGCGAACAGAAGCTAGAGGCAGATATACACCTAGATAGTATGATACTGGATTATAACTATGAATCCACTCGATTAGTCTATGCAGTTGGCGCAAACAGTGATAACAGCCTGCGATTTGTACAGGAATTGGTTACTTATTAATGCAACAATACTTAAAAATTTTGACAGATGTAATTTTACTAGGTGAACCCCGTAATGACCGTACAGGAACAGGCACAGTTTCAATTTTTGATTCCTATGCTAAGTTCGATCTACGTGAAGGGTTCCCGGCTGTAACTACTAAACGCCTGGCCTGGAGATCAGTAGTAGGAGAACTTTTATGGTTCTTGTCTGGTTCCACAAATCTTCATGATCTACGTGTATTCACATTTGGTCGTGACGAAGGACAGTGGACCATCTGGACTCCAAATTATGAAGACCAAGCTATAAGTATGGGGTATGATAAGGGTAATCTAGGACCAGTATATGGTAAACAGTGGCGTAACTTTGGTGGACGAGATCAGATTCTAGAACTCATTGAGGGACTCAAAAATAACCCACATGGTCGTAGACACCTAGTATCTGCATGGAACGTTGCTGAACTGGATAAGATGGCATTACCACCCTGTCACTACGGCTTCCAGTGCTATGTAAGTAACGATGGATACCTAGATCTTAAATGGACGCAACGTTCTGTAGATTGTTTCCTCGGTTTACCTTTCAATATTGCTAGTTATGCTTTATTAACGCATATATTAGCAAAACTGACAGGATTAAAACCTCGTTATCTTATCTTTAGTGGCGGTGATACTCATATCTATAATGACCACATGGAACAGGTAGAAGAACAGGTAAAACGTAAACCTCGTGCTTTACCTACTCTAGTAATGCCAGAGTTTGTAGATCTTTACGATTTATTAGAAAATAATACGGCAGCTTGGTCATTCCATTTAGAGGGGTACGATCCTCACCCAGCTCTTAAAGCTAAGATGTCTTCTTAACTCAAATAGCCCTTCGGGGCTATTATATTTAAATTTCATTTGCTTATTTAGTGAAATTTAAATATAATATACTTTATAAATTGGAGGTATACAATGATTTCAGCCAAAGAAGCCCAAGAACTTGCAGGATTAACAGAAGTACCTGCATTTCTAGAGTTTATAGAAGAAAAGATTGTAGAAGCTGCTAAGTCTGGAAATACAGAAGTAATTATTCGAGATAATCCTTACGCTATGTGGCTATATAATCCTAGAGAAATGCCAGGAGCAGCTAAATCGGTACTAAAAACCTTATCGGATAAGGGGTATCATATCTCACAATACTACCGAGAAGCCGCCTTTGTAGACATGGGTCTTAAAATTAGTTGGGAGGTATAATGTCCATTCTTTTATCAGCAAATGAAGCAAGAAATGCTACTATTAACACTTTAACCCAAGAGCTTGCTACTCTAGAAGCAAAAGTAGCTGTAGAAATTGATAAATGTATTAAGGCAAGAGCTTTTAATTGTACAGTATCTAATATTGGTAGCTTTTCTGACGAAGCTCGTAGTAGACTGCTAGATAAACTAAGAAAACTAGGGTATTCTGCTGAACTTGACTATGATCAGCGTGAAGGCTATTGGGTAACTATTGATTGGAGCAAATAATGTCGGTTTTCCACATTTACACAGATGGTGCTTGTAAGTCTAACCCAGGTCCAGGTGCTTGGGGTTTTATTGTCTATGATGATAACGACGATCGTTTAGGTTCTAAATCTGGTTATAGTCCTAAAACTACAAATAATGAGATGGAACTCACAGCTATTGTAGAAGCTCTACGTTGGTCCGTTAAAAAAGATAATAGACCAATTGCTATCTATACTGACTCTGCTTATTGCAAAAATGGTATGGAAAGTTGGATGTTTTCTTGGCAAAAGAAAGGCTGGAAGAAAGCAGATGGTGAAATCCCTCTTAATCTAGAACTTTGGCAAGAAGCATTTAAATTAACTCAGCAATACATTAACTTCCACAATACTAATCCTACTTTTATTAAAGTAAAAGGGCACTCAGGAATTAGTGGTAATGAGGCTGTAGATGCACTATGTAATACAGTTATTACTGAGCAAGAACTTGCTGAGATGTGATAAATAAATTAAAAATTTTCTTGCTTAAAGCCTCCTAATTTAGTATAATATTCGTATTGAAAGTGAGGAGGGCTTTATGCGAATTTATAACTCAAATTCATTAGGATTTAAACCATTGAGAAAACGTGCACAATCACCTCGTCAAATAAGAAAGGCTAATATTGGTGAGCCAGAAACACGTCTTCCACCTCCTCCAGAACAACGTTTAATTTATCTGGACGAAGAATTAGCTGAACGCGAAAGAAAAGCTCAAGAAGAGATTGAGCGTAAGAAAATGTGTACTGCTCCAGCGTATAATAAAGGAGCGTATCAATATGTCTCAGATGCCGAACAAGCTAAGATGGTTGGTAGATAATTTTTAAAAAATTCATTTGCTAAACGCTTCAAATTCTCGTATAATATACTTCATAAATTGATAAACAAAAAGGAAAACAAATAATGGCTAAGCAGAAAAACGCAAAAACTCAAGCAGCTCCGGCAGTTAAAACTTTCCCGAAGACTGAGGCTAATCGCAAAGCTCGCCTGGAACGTCACCTGCGTAAGCATCCTACCGATGCTCAGGCTGCGCAAGCACTGAATAATCCGGCTCCGATTCGTCAGAAGCCTAAAGCTAAAAATGCCACCCGTAAATCCTACAAAATGGTTATGTATGTAGAAAATTACGGCCACAAATCTGTCCCAGTTTCTCTGAGCTTCAACGCTGGGGCTGAACTGTTCTCTCGTAATGGTATGTCTATGAAAGACTATGAGAAGGCAGTTAACCAGAAGCGTAAACCAACAGCAGATGTATTGCGTGATACTCGTGGACAGTTTGGTTCTGTTAAGCCAAATATCTTTGGCGTAGAGTATAGTAAAGATAATGTTCGTGCTCTGTGTTACGGTGTAGGTATTAAGTTCACGGGTGATTCTGCTCGTAAATCTGCTAAACCAGCTCGCAAGCGTAAAGCGAAGTAATAGATAAATAGGGGCGAGAGCCCCTACAGTCAACTAATTCTCTAACCAATCCAGGATATTTTTTATGTTCTCTAAGAAACCACGTTCCGTTACTGAAATCGTTGCTTCCTTTACCACTATCACTGATGAGCTTCAAGCTCGTATTGAGGCTGATCAAAAAATTGCTGCGGATATTCAGAAACAGCAGGAAGAACTCGCTTTAAAGTTGGCTGAAACCAACAAGAGTGAAAAATCTGCCCAAACTATTATGGAAAATATCCTTAAACTGCTGGGCAAGTAATTTAAATCAGGGGGCGAAAGCCCCTCTTATTTGGAGAAACTATGCGTAATTTTGTAGCAAAGAATGATTTTAACCGTGCTAGCACTCATAAGTCCGCTAGAGATTATACACGACTTTCTAGTCATGAGGTAATGGATACCTGTTATGAAGAGCTAGAAGGTAGCTGGAATGAATGGCCAGACTTTTCTATGGAAGAAAACTGGGATGTTAGTGAAGATATGCTTCCTGGTTTTAAAGACCCCAAGAAGTGGGAGTCTATTAAAGAGACAGCTCTTTAATAGTTTTCTACACAATAAAGGATAAGTTATGAAAGTAAAACCATTTGGTATGTTAGATATTGAATCTCTAGGAACTCCGGGAGATTGTGGTACTACTCATATCGTAATGCCTTCTTTCGCTTTTGTGGCTATGCATGGAATTGATAAAGATCCTGATCTAGTGTTTGTTACTTTGGATGTACAAGATCAGCTTAATTCTGGAGCCAAAGTTACGGCATCTACTCTAGCATTCTGGATGGATCAAGCTAAAAATAGCCCATCAGCTCTACATATTATGGAAGCTATGAAGGAATGCAATCCAAAGCTGATTGCTTTTCAAGATGGTAAACATCACTGTACTAATAAGCTTGGCTCTAACTATGCAGCTTATTCTATGGCTAAAAACATTATGGAGTTGGCTCTAGGCGAAAATGCTTTGTATTATGGCAATGGCCCAGAGTTTGATATGACTATCTACTCTGCAAACACTTTCCATGCTGGAACCAATGAAGAAATAGTTCCGTGGAAATTCTGGAACTTGGGTAATGTTCGATCTCTTCGTAATCTCTGGATGCAAGCTGGATATAGTTATAAGGCTTTAGAGACCGAAGGTATTAGCTGGGCAATAGCTAAAATGGAGAAGATGGACACCATTCGTTATGGGATCTATCCGGTTAAGCATGATCCAGCATTCGATGCCTTAGTTGAAAGCTATTGTGTTGCAGCTATGATCGAAAAAATGAAAATTTGATTTGCTTCCGGCCCCAAAATTCTGTATAATATATTCATAAATTTGAGAAAACAATAAAAGGAAAACATATATGCCAGTATCTAAAAATGTTCGTAAAAATGGTAAGAAAGCTACTCGTAATCTGGGTATCCGTCGTATGGCTGAACGTCAATCAGGTATCCAGAAAATCTTTGATCTGCTAAATCGTGCTAATCCTAAAATTGATAACAGTAATGATACTGTTCTACGCACTCTACTGGCAATTGGTCTGTAATAGACCAACTTTAAACAAATTCAAATCTCAAACTTCATATAAGGAAGCAAATAATGACTACTCGTATTTCTAAAACTCGCGCTCTGGCAACTATCAAATCTCTGGAAGCTAAAATCCGTAAAGCCACTGAACAACAGCTTCTGATCGCTGTTGGTGAAGGTAAGGATAAAAATAAGGTTGTAGTTGGCGCTGCAATCGAAGTAGATGATTTATCTGAGCGTATTAAGACAGATTTCCAGTCTCTGCTGGATATGATGTCCCAGCGTGATCGTATCAAAGCTGCTCTGATTAAGAGCAATGCAGAAACGATCGTTGAGATCGGCTCTCGTAAAATGACTGTTGCGGAAGCAATTGAAGCTAAGCGTTCTATGGAACTTAAAGCCCAACTGCTGGCTAACATGCGTAAGCAGTTCCATGCCGCCACGGTTAAGTTTAATACGCAGAAAGCACAGTTTGATGCTAAATATGAGCGTTTGCAGGATAGCATGGCTACCCGCGATAAGAAAACTTCCGAAGATGAAGTTAAAATGCAGCTCAACCTGCTGGAACTCAAGAATACTCCATTCTTGATTGATCCGCTGGAACTGGAGAAGCTGATTAAGCAGCATGACGAGGAATACCAGGACTTTGCAACAAATGTTGATTTTGTTCTGTCCGAGTCTAACGCCTCTACCTTCATTGAAGTAGAGTAATAATTTAAAAGCTAGTAAATCGGTAGACGAAAGCCCAAGCATCTTACCTCGCAGCAGCGGTTGAAATACGAGGTTAAATAAGACCGCTGACCATACTATAAAGTATAATCTATTGGAGATTATGTTTATTACACCAGCCTTTTAAGCTGACACGTAAGAACAAAGCGTCGTTGATATTACCGACACAACTTCAAAGATCAACATTTAAGTATGAAAGCTGAAAAGTTTAAAGAACTCAAACTTCTAAACTTCTAAAGCTAAAAGATGCAAAGTATTCGTTGATGATTCAAACCCTAGATCAAAGGTACATGGCTCATAAGATATGGCCTGTGGCGCCTCTAGGCTGTTTATCGGTTTACTAGTTTCACAATTTAAAAATGTATTTGCTAATTTACTAAGTTATCTGTATAATATATTTTTAAATTGATGAAACGAGGCTATTATGACTTTTCATATTTTGATTGATGATGTGCGTAATCTTCACGGAATGGACATTATCATTCGAACCCCAGAAGCCGCTGTAGAGTTTCTGAATAAAACTGATACCACAGGCCATTTCGTTTATATGGATAATGACTTGGCTGTAGAGGGTATGGAAGGTTATCAAATTCTTCGTTTACTCTTAGAATTTGGGCAGAGACCAAAGAAAGTGGTACTAGTAACCTCGAACCCAGTAGCTAAGCAACATATGCGTAATGATTTGCTTGACTTAGGGTACAAAGAAAACCCCAATCGTGTTGAATATGATTGGCAGGAGTAAAAAGAATGAAGGCAGCTTTGCTTTTAGTAGCTGCCCTTACCTTCAGCTTTAGTAGTCAGGCATCGCACGATGCAAAAGAAATAGATTGCATTGCTAAAAATATCTATTTCGAAAGTCGTGGTGAGGGCATAAAGGGAATGACGGCGATTGCACACGTTACTAAAAACCGTGTAAACTCCGGTAAATTCCCAGATTCCTACTGTAAAGTAGTATATCAGTCTAACCAGTTCTCTTGGGTATCTAAGAGACCAAAAGTTGATAAAACTGATGAGGCTTGGCAAACCGCTAAGAATTTAGCTAGAGTGATATACTACGTTGATTTACCACAAGATCCTACATATGGAGCACTATACTTCCATAGTGGTAAAGATAAACCTTACTGGACAAAGAAGTTTAAGAAAACAACTAAGATTAAGGGACATACGTTTTATAAACCTGTTGTCACTAAAACTTAAAAATTTACTTGCTTAAATACTTAAATTTCCGTATAATACTTCCATAAATTAATGAGAGGAAGCGAAATATGAAATCAGTTGTAATTATTGGTGTTAACACTCGCGGTATTCGTACTACGAAAACTGTTAAAACTTCTAACGTTGCTGAGATCACTACGAACCCTAAAAAGTTTGATTTCGCCAAAGTCTCAGCAGTTATGACAGAACAATCTTTTAACCAAGCGTTAGGAATGAAATAATGGAAGAGAATATTTTAGATGTTTTGCGTAGAGCTTTGCAGGATTCTAAGTTTAATGGTTCTGATAAAGAAGTCGCTAAAAGCTATCAGACCATAATCGGGGATCTTCAGCGTATTGATAAAGATTTCATCACTTCTGAACAATTTGTGTCTTATCTCAAAGCTCAACTAAAAAGCATTAACCAGATGAAAGCTAAACTTCATGGTCAAGATCTTGATAGTTATAGCTTGCAGTCCGCTCAGTATGAATACATTCTAAATAAGTGGTTGCAGGAGTATCTGCCTCCTCAGTTATCTGATACTGAGATTCGTAAATACTTTGCAGAATTAGTTAAGCTAAACCCTGGAATTACAAAAGGTATGCTGATGAAAGCGATTAAGGAAGAATTTCCTGGGCGTTATGATGGTGGTACTGCTGCTCAGATTGCTGGCGAATTTAATTAAAAATTTATTTGCTAAATGCTTATAAATTCTGTATAATATATTCATAAATTAGGGAACAGCGAGCCGATTACGCTGAGTGCAGAATCCCAACCGGAGCGCATTGAATAGAGTCGGTGGGTTAGTTGTAAAACTAGTACACAGGGGGCGGCAATCCCGGTTAGTGGCTAGAACGTGTAAAATGAGGCGTCTGAAACCTCTCCCCTAAACTCTTCTCTAATTTATAAATAGTGGGGTGTGGAAATCACTTATGTAGTAACACTGCCGATCTAGTTTATCAAGCCGTAACTGGTGGAAGATGTAGGTTCGAATCCTACGGTCGGTAAGAACTGGATAACTGATGCTTTTAACGTAAAAGCTTCCGAGGTTAGTTGCGCACTGCCTAAACCACGCGGTAGTTGGTTCCAGACTAACCAACCAGTCTGCTGAATAGTTTTATTACGATTTAACTATGTCCAGGCTAAAGAAGAACTTTAGAAGGTATTCTAGGGTAGTGAAGTTCTTTCTCCATATCGGAGTAGTTTTTCAAGCTATCCACAAAGTGGGAAATGCTGACATGAGAGATGTCACTAATGGTGCACAATAGCACAGGTAATTCGCGATAACTCCTGTTGAGTAGCAGCAAAAGGTGGGAAGTCATGACCCCAAGCCTAACCGAGTCCTCAATATACCGCAGGACATAACCACTAAGTCACCCTGACTTAAACTGGAAAATAATAGACGTTACCGTATTTTGTCTTGAAATACTTAATGAGTGAGACTTATGACTCTCCCGGTATCGTCTGTATTTTTAAGAGTTTTTACGAGAATTCTTAAAAATACTTAAACGGGGTGTAGTCTAAGGGATAGGCAGGAGTCTTCTAAATTCCTTTATGCAGGTTCGAATCCTGTCACCTCGGCCAATTTTATTAACTGTAACTAAAACAAAGGAAATATATGTTTAATACTAAAAATATGAAAGAACTAACTTCTGAGCAGAAAGTAATTCGTACTATTAAACGTTGGGGGATTGGTGCTGTAGTTGGTTTAGCAGGTTTAATCCTAGCTTTTAATTCATATACTATTGTTTCTGATGGTACGGTTAAAACTCAAACATTCCTGGGTAAAGTAGACCCTAATCCAGTATTACCCGGCTTTCATATTGTAAATCCTTTTGCTTCTTTCGATACTTTTAGTACTAAAGATATTGCTGTAAAATTAGATAAACTTCAGGTTCCTAGTCAGGATAAGTTTAAATCCACTGTTGATCTGACTGTTATGTTGCAGTTTGATGGTTCTAAGGCACCGATTAACCGTATTAATGCAGGTACTCAGGATCAAGCGTTAGACAAATATGTAACTGAAAAATTACTGTCTACTATTCGTGAGTTTGGTAAGTCTGTACCTAAAGCACAAGATTTGTTTGATGCTAAAATTCAGGCTCAATTGCAAACTGCAATTCAACAGGAAGTTGAAGAGTACGCACGCCCATATGGTTACACAGTTAAGCAGGTATTCCTTCAGGATATTACTTTGCCACCGGTAATCATGGAACAGGTACAGAATACCAAAGTTCGTGAAGAACAGGTTAATGCTGCTAAAGCTGAATTAGCTCGTGTTGAACAGGAAGCACAGCAAAAAGTTAAACAAGCAGAAGCAGATCGTGAAGCTCGCAACAACCAAGCTATCGCTAATGAACGTGACGCAGATGCTAAACTGTACGCAGCTAAGAAAGAAGCTGAAGCTAACGCCGCACTGCAACGTACCATTACTCCTGAGATGATTCGTTGGAAACAACTGGAAGTTGAGATGATTCGTGCTCAGAAATATCAAGGTGGTGTGCCTCAGACTGTAGTAGGTACTGGTTACGATGGTCAAATGATCATGGATATGCGTAACAAGTAATAGTTACACGTAATCTTCGAACCAAGCCCGCGTTTCCTCCGAGAGCGCGGGCTTTTCTGTATTTAAGGCAAAAGAAAAAGCCCCTAAGTCTTTCGACTAGGGGCTTTATTGTTTGGTTCTTTAGAACCATATACTCTTGTTACAGCAACCACCCATACGGGAGGCCAATCTTGACTGAAAATCTACTCTAGGGGGCAGGATAAGAGTAGGCTTAAAGGCAAACGGATTGAACGCCGGTATTTGCGTAAACATTGCTGGAGAGCAACAACGTGCTACAGGCATTGGGCAGCACGAAACAGATTTTCTGCAACACATAATTCCTCCTTAGGAGTTATTACCACCATTTTGAGCTTTTGCAACTTGGCTTTGGCAGAAGCTATTAAACTTACCCATAAGTGATACAAGCTGCTTCCCATCCTCTGTCTTTGCGAAGTCTTCGAAAAGGGCTAGTACTGCCTGTCCTTCCGCAGAAACCTGCGGTTGTTGGGTTTGCTGCTGAGGCACCTGTTGCTGCATTTGTTGAGGCATTTGCGACTGCCCGCTCATTTGCTGCATCATTTGCATAGGACTCACACTTCCAGGGTTTTGCTGGAGTTGTTGCTGCATCTGTTGCGCTTCTGCTAAACGCTGTTGCAACTGTTGTAGGTAAGGGTTATCCAGTCCCGGAACGGGCTGCTGGGAGCCCATACTTTGATTAAGTCCGTTATTTACAAAACCATATTTACTCATAATGGGCTCCTCCCCTTAATATTAAGCCGGCAGTTTAGCCTGCAGACCAGCCAGAGTCTGAGTGATAGCACCAAGACTTACAGCGATTTGATTAATTACCTGACCGTTAGCACCGTTACCCGCAGCGATTGCCTCACGTAGGCGACATGCATCTAACTCATCCTGGATACGCGCAGTAGTTACACCAGCGATCGCAGTCTGAAGTTCACAGCAACATTCAGCGATCTGACGTTCCAGAGAGTTCTGGTTAGCACACATCTGAGCCTGAACAGCGGCAAACTGGTTATTAGTTTGTAAAGTCTGCTGGAAAGCGATCTGTGCAGAATCAAACTTATCTTGTGCACGAGCTATCTGGTTAGCTGCGAAAGATTGATCAATCTGGCGAGAAAGATCGAACTGACCCTGAATAACATTGCGAGTTTCCTGGCAGATCTGATTAGACAGATTAGCACCTGTACCATAGATCGTAGTTAATACAGACTGAGTATCACGGCTCTGGTTTTGGGATGTCTGGCTAAAACCATTGTTAACTGCGCTTAAAACAGCTCCAGTACCCTGGTTAGCTTCTGTACGAGTAGTGTTAATAGCTGCTAGAATACTAGCGGTATCTTGGTTCTGAAGTACTGCATCAACTGCGGTACCATCACCAACTACACCACGTCCACCGAATCCACCGAAACCACCGAATCCGCCCGTTAATAGAGCACCGATTAGGATAGCTCCGAATAGTCCCATACCTTCACCGCCGAAAGCACTTGCGTTTGCTGGGTAACCACCCAGTAGGCCAGGGAAGCCACTAGTGAATACGTTTACTGGTTCTTGCATTTTATGTTTTCCATATTTATGACAATGTTCATCATCATCTTCTTCATCATCATCGTGTTCACGATGTTTTTCTTCGTAGGCTCTGACCTTCTCCCACTTTTTCTTATCTGATTCCTCGTGACGGTGCAATTCTGCTGCAACGCTAGCGATGGTCTCAGGACTCTTAGCTACTTCTTCTGTCATTTTTTGACACCTCCTAGTATATAGAAAATGTGTGTCTCTTTGATCACTCATCCATAACATATACTTTACACTACCCCAGCGAAAATGTCAAGGGGTCTTTAAAAATTGCCCCCGGATTTTTAGTGGGGTCACAAATTTTGGTCCTCACCACTTATCTGCTACCCTTAAGTGCCCTATGATTTTCCTCTAAAAAGTTAAAAAATTTGATTGCTTGAATGCTAAATTCTCTGTATAATATATCTATAAATTTGAGAGAGAGGAACCAGATATGAATGTTGATGAGCTAACACAGCACCTCTTATCTAGAGGATTTGATACAGAAAAATATCATTGCTGGTTAAGTCCGGAAGGATGGCTAACAGTCCCGTTATATGATTTCTCTGGGATGTTGAGGGGCTACCAAACTTATAATCCTTCTGCTCCAAAAGGTCATGGTAAGTGCCCTTTTGAAGCTAAATACTTTACTTATTCTACTACCCAGTGTGTATGGGGACTAGAAACTCTCAATGGAGATGAAAAAGTAGTATTGATCGCTGAATCTGTATTTAAGGCAGTTGCGTTACATAACGCTGGTTATCCAGCCCTAGCAATGTTGGGTTCTTCTCCAGGAAAAGCGTTATTAAAGCAACTGAAATTATTACCTTTTAAATTGGTAGCTGTCGGGGATAATGATCCTGCGGGTGAAAAATTTGCTAGAAAATTAAACGGCTTTGTTTCTCCTGTAGACGTAGATGAGATGTCTACCGAAAACTTGAAAAATTTTCTTGCTATGAAGCTAAATTTCTAATATAATATATCTTATAAATTCGGAAGAATAGCATAATGGTATTGCAGCAGATTGCTAATCTGTCGGTTTGAAATATAGCCTTGTGGGTTCGATTCCCACTTCTTCCGCCAGATTTTGGTTCTCAAGCTCATATGGTATGAGCACCCGGCTCATAACCGGAAGGTACGTAGGTTCGAATCCTCGGGGAGCCACCAAATTAAATAGAGGTCACAAATGGATCTATATATAGTTTATGTTGTGTTTATCCAAGATAGAGAATACCAGGATGAATATAAAAAAGGATATAGGTTAGCCAGAGCTACCTCTGAAGCCCAAGCTATGGATAAAGTGGCAGATTATATGATTACGGTAGAAAACATACACTATATCGACTACCTTGAAGCCTCAAAAGTAATTGACTAAACTACACGGGGGTGTAATCGAATTGGCATAGGTACTGGACTTAAAATTCAGGTTTTGTGGGTTCGAATCCCACCACCCCTACCAAATTAAGGAAATAAGATGTATAGACATCCACCTCCGCCAACACGTCGTTCTAGAGAAGTTATCCTCATGGAATTGACTAAAAACTTCAAGGCAACTCTTGAAGATAGAGATCTAGGCACGGATGAAGACATTGATTTTATTTGTAGACTATTAAAGATGAAATTGGAGAAACATCATGGCTAACCGTGAAATTACTATGCAACGAATCATGACTAAAGGCATGATAGCCGAGGCAGGTATTGAACAAGAAGTAAAGGGCTATTACGAACAGATTAAGACTATTATAGACTCTGCTAAAAACACCGGAGAAAAAGAACACGGTGCAGCAATTATGGCTATAACTCTTATTAGCCTAGACTTAGCTGAAGAATCTGGAGTTTAGCTCCTCCAAACAGAATTTTTAAAAATGTACTTGCCTTTTGCCTTAAATTTCTGATATAATAGTTATATAAATTGATGAAGGAGTTAACGAATGCAAAATCGTGTTATAGCAACTGGTATTGAAAGTGCAATCTGTAAATCCTGGGAAGGCTGGGAAGGTGAGATTGAATGGCTTTATTTCTACGATGTAGAACTCCTCCCGGAAGTTAAAGCTAAATGTGTTGAAGCTGGCATGGCTCCAGATGCAAAAGCTGATATTGATATTTCAATGTCTGAACTTAAAGGTCGTGTAGTTACTGTTAGTAATGAGGGTGAAGAAGTTTTTGAACTTCCGTTCTCCTTATCTGTCACTCCTAAGTTCGACTAACTAATACAGCACTGAGCAAGTTCTTCAAAATTTGACTTGCTCAGTGCCTTAAAACTTAATATAATAGTTATCTAATTTGGAAACATATTTAAAAGTGTTTAAACTAGTATTTGAATACTTTTAAATATGGGCGTTTATTCCGTAAGCGGTAGCGGAGGGGATTGTAAATCCCTGGTCATTGCGACTCGAGTGGTTCGACTCCATTAACGCCCACCAAATTTAATGCACCTATCGTCTAATGGCCAGGACATCAGGATTTCAATCTGAGAATCGGAGTTCAATTCTCCGTGGGTGTGCCAATTAACAATTGGGGTACGCATAGGTTGCAAATGGGCCTCCAAAACCCATGAAAAGGTTTCGAATACCTTTACCCCTGCCAAAAATTTGCACCTTTAGCTGAGATGGATTAGCGCTTGCCTGAAGAGCTTGAGAGGTTCGTTCGATACGAACAGGGTGCACCAAATTGAAGGAGATGCTGATGCATCCTGAAAACTTCTTTATTTACTGCGCGGATAAGTCGCTGAAACGTAGAATTAACAAAGTCTACCATTATCGTGCTAGTCAACAGCCTTATGTATACGCTTTTGACGGTGATCGCATTCCACTAGAACAATTATCCTGTGATTACATGATATTGAAGAACTTTGACGAGACAAAGATCTCAAGCGTTCATAATCGACAGAATCCATTAACGTGGAAATATAAGAAGAAAAAGAAAGGCATCAAATTCTTAAAAAATGTAGTTGCTTAGTTTCCAAAAGTTCTGTATAATAATTACATAAATTGAACTGGAGAAGCAACATGACAGAACAAGATAAACCGACCGTTGGCTGAATGGCTTAGGCGAAGGATTGCAAATCCTTTTTATGTGAGTTCAAATCTCATGCGGTCGTCCAAATTACTAAAGGAACGAAGTAGTGCATACAAAAGTTTTTGATAGTTTGGTAAAGAAAGGCGTTGTTACTAATGAGCCCTTCTATATAACCGCAGAACTAATCCAGAGATTTATGGAAGAATATATAAATCTTTCAGGAACCAATGGTAATACCAAAAAGAATACAAATACTATGTATTCGAGAAAACTTGCTGCACTTTCCTTTATAAAGTTTAAGCAGGAAAATAAACTTCCTATTTCTGAAGGTTTTGTATACTGTATTAGTAATCCTGCATGGAAAAATCAGTATAAAATAGGTATGAGTCAAAATCCAAAAGAGAGATTAGCTCAATATCAGACTTATTCCCCTTATAGGGATTATAAGTTAGAGCATTGGTCTTTTTGGTTTGACAAACGAAAAGGTGAAAAACTAATTCACCAGCATTTCAAAGATTTAAAAGAACATGAGTGGTTTAGTATAAATTCTAGGGATCTTAGTAAATATCTAGAACGTATTAACTCTAGTTCTGACTTATATGGTTCCTTAGCTCTAATTGGTTAGAGCGGCATCTTGTTAAGTTGAGGGTTGCTGGTTCGAATCCAGCAGGAACCGCCAAATTCTGTGTAGAGTTAAGTAAACCGGTAGCCAACCAGCTATCATTGCTGATATCGAATTCAGCCACAGATACCATTTTCATTAATAACTGAGGAAACAAGCATGTCCAAGAATGTAATTGCACAGCTAGAAGTTCATCGTGATAGCACTATCAACAATATTGAAGTTGAGAAGAAATACATCGAAGAACTTAAACATGATATACTAGTAAGTCTCAATCGTCTTAATGTACGAAAAGAGTTTCTTAAAGAACTTAATGCAGCTATTGAAAAACTCAAAGCTGAGTAAATAAATTATGCGACCGGGGCTGGCTTGGTAATGGTACTCCCCTGTCACGGGAGAGAATGTGGGTTCAAATCCCATCGGTCGCGCCAAATTAATTCAGTATGGGAATATACTATGCGTAATGCCAAAGAAGAGCTGTTACTTGCCTTAAAAAATACTAATTCTGAAGTTAAGTGTATTAAAATAGAATTTGGGTATTATGGGGATAAAAAAGTCTGGGTATTACCTTTAGGCTATACAGAAGAAGATATTGAGGATTTTCTTAATAATCTAGACTTTGAGTATGATTCTGGATACGGTGGACAATTACTTTACGGTAATGTATGGTTTGCCGATGGAACTTGGCTAGAACGTGGGGAATATGATGGTGCTGAGTGGTGGGAATACAAGGCCACCCCAGCAATCCCAGAGGATTGCCGAACAATTAATGGTGAAGTAGATAATACTTTACGGTTAAACTAACAGAATTTCAGTGCAGAACACGGAGCTAGCAATTCGGAAGTGCTGACTCATGATAAGCTGCCTATGTACTTGCGAAACGGTCGTGTCCAAGACTCGGACTCTTGCACTGAAAATAATCAAACATTCTAGCGTGGTTGATGGGGAAACCAACTTGGCGAGGGCAGAAGCTCGTTCGATTCGAGTGAAAGAATGGTTCTCGTAAGTCCGCACAAGTGATAGCAGGTTCGAGTCCTGCCTAGAATGACACTATAAAGTTTACTTATTATGTAGGTTCCGATAGACCGGCGGGTCTATTCTGGCTTTTAAGAGAAGTCTCGCAAACTTCTTTGTCAGCCGTGGGGTTGATAGCCTCCAGGTGGCCTACACAATAAGTAAATTTATTAAAAATTCATTTGCTATTCTGCTTAATTATCTGTATAATATATTTTATAAAGTGAAGAGAAGGAAAGCAAAATGAAACACAAGATAGCTCAAGTTTTTATGGCATTATGGTGTATACCAATAGCTATAACAGCATTTAATCTAGATACTTTTACTATAGAAGAAAAATGTATCGGATTAGTTAGTGGCTTTAGTATGCTTGGCTTATCTTTGTTGTGGTTGAAGAAATAATATTCTCCGTGTAGCTCAGTTTGGCCAGAGCGTTTCGTTTGGGGCGATAGGGTCGGGGGTTCAAATCCTCCCACGGAGACCAAACAATTGCGGGTTAGATCTCTGGTAGAGATCGCTAGTCTCATAAGCTAGAAAGAGGTAGGTTCGATTCCTGCACCCGCTTCCATTTTAATAGAGGATTTCGAAATGAAAGTATTTCGATTAGTAGTAAGTGACAAACGTTTAGGTAATAATACCTCAAGATCCTTACTTGCACATTATGGAAAAGATAAAAAAGAAGTAATGGCGGAGTTTGGGATTAATCATTCTTACTTAAAAGTCCATTCTATTAAAGAAGTATATAATGGCTACTAATAGGTCGCTAGCTCAATAGGTTTAGTAGCATCCGACTTTTAATCGGAAGGTTCTGGGTTCGAGTCCCAGGCGATCTACCAATTTAAAGGAATTTGTTATGAATATTAACAAAGTTCTAGAAACAATATCAGAAATGTCTGGCAGAGCCGGAAAACGCTTTACTGAACTGTGTATTAAAAATCAAAAAGTACCAGAACATCAGTGTCATTATTGTCGAGACTGTGAACAATACCATGAAATGTGTATGGTTGAAGATTGGGTCTGGGATCAGATAAGAAAAGGGCAGCCCAAAGATATTGTTCTATGTTTCACTTGTATGGAACGACGCTTAGGACGTAAAATTACTCTTAAAGATCTTAAGCATGTTCCGTGTAATGCACCTTACTTCATTGGCTTTAGAATGGAGAGATTTTAATGACTATCTGGTTTTACTTAATGAAGCAGAAAATAAAAGATTCCTATGTATTTTCTGCCGATTTTACAATAGGTATGTTTTTAGCGGGATTTTGTGAATTTCTGTTCGAAGCATTTTTAGTAGCAAATCTTTTGCTCGGTTAGTTTAATGGGAGAACCCCGTCTTTACACGGCGGTTGTGATAGTTCGATTCTATCACCGAGTACCAATTAACTCAAAATAAGGAATTGCAAATGCAATTATCAAACAAGATTCAAGGTTACTTCGGTCATGTGACAATGGAGTTCGCGTTGCAGCATGGCTGGGATATGGAAAAAGATCTATCGGAATTTTATGAGTCTCATAAAGAGATTGATCTTAGTTCTGTCTATTTGGGATTATCTACTGGTCAAGAACTTACAGAATATGATGTATTCAAGGCAAGTCAAGGTGAGATAACACCTAGTTTTGCCGAGTTCTGGTTAGGAATTACTTTGAAGGATAATGCACCAGATGAAGGTGTGGTTATGCAAAGTATGCACTCTGGAAGCTCTGATTACCTTTACGTTCGTGATGTAAAGGAACTACAGGAAAGCGCTAAAAATGTACTTGCTTAATGCTTAATTTCTTGTTATAATATTTATATAAATTGATGGGGAGAAATCCTCATCATAGTTCACTAAGGTATTAGCTCGACCTAGGACTGGCTGCCAAAAAGCACGATCCCTACGATTTGGGAGAAGTTCTAGATTAGTCCACTAGATTCATGGCAACTGAATAGTGTATCGGGTTTGCGAGATGACGCGGTTCCTTCCGCTCGAAGCGAAGGTGCTGTAGTTACGCCGAGCTAATAGCCTTAGTAAACTAAAGAATTTGGGGATATAGTTTAATGGTAGAACATCTGCTTTGCACGCAGAAGACGAGGGTTCAACTCCCTCTTTCTCCACCAAATTCGGGGCTATGCTGGAACTGGTAGACAATACGGCCTTAGATTCCGTAGCTTAAATGCGTGGGAGTTCGAGTCTCCCTAGCCCCACCAAATTTGATGGTCAGAGTAAATTAAACCTACTATCTCGGTTGAGCTGTTTTAATGGGTTCGAATCCCAGCGAGGCGTAACTGCCTGGTGTGATAGAGGCATCATCTTATTATTGGAAGAGCAAATCGAATTGGCGACGAAAACCGCTTGGAAAGTGGCTGACTGGTAAAACGGCTTGAGAGTTCAAATCTCTCCTCTTCCACCAAACAAATGGAAGGTAGGGCGTAGTGGTACGCAACTAGTCTTGAAAACTAGCCCGCTGTAGTGATACGGTGATGGTTCGACTCCATTACCTTCCTCCAATTAACTATAAGGAACCCTTATGAGCAAAACAGTTACTGTAACAATGAAGGACGGTAAAAAATTTAAAGCATGCCTTCATGAAACAGATAATGGATGGGCAGCCTATTTGCCTCACCTAGACTCCACCGGATATGGAATGACCCAGCGTGAAGCTATTGTTGATGCTTTAAATGAGGCTTCTGCTGGTTTATAAAAAATTCTTGGAATATGCCGGAATTGGTAGACGGGACTGCCGAATAGGTTTACTAGGAACATCCACTCCTAGAAATATACCTTAAAAGCGGTTGAGATAAATGGTCTATCTCGTGAAGGTTCAACTCCTTCTGTTCCTTGATATATCAATGGCTCAAAGTGTAACGGTGCTATTTGATGCGCTTGGAAAGACTTTCCCGACATGCGTTCGGGGGTAAGCTTCTGGGGCTAGAATAGAAGAGTTTCTGAGAGCCGCCACAATTGAAAATTCGTACTCGTCTTGAGCTGCGTGCAATAGGAGATAACTTGATTAGTATTCTAGAACATGCTAATTTAGGATGGTTTCGCTAACCCTGCGAGTTTTCAATTGTGGCTATATCATAATTGGTTAATGATCCTGATTGTGAATCAGGCCTATGTGGATTCGAATTCCACTAGCCACCCCAAATTAACTTAAATAGGAAATAAAATATGGCTGATTTCTGCAAGCAATGCTCCCTTGATATGTGGGGCAGAGATACTGGTGACTTATCTGGTCTGATTACAGAAGCCGAAGTCAAAGAAGGTTATGGTGCAGTTGTGGTTTGCGAAGGATGCGGAGTCATTCGAGTAGATCATGAAGGTAAGCGCCTTGAAGAACCTGAGCCAATTACTCTACTTCCGTAGAGTAAAGAATTATTGGGGTGTAGATCAATTGGCAGATCGTCGGCCTCTGACTCCGAAGGTTCCACGTTCGATCCGTGGCATCCCAGCCAAATTATTGGAGAGTAGTGTAACGGTTAGCACAACGGCCTTTGACTCCGTTAATGGTAGGTTCGATTCCTCCTTCTCCAGCCAAATTAATGCGTGATTAGTTCAGTGGCTAGAATAACTGGCTTCCAACCAGTAGACACGAGTTCGACTCTCGTATCCCGCACCAAATAAGGAATCTCTATGCACGTTTTTGAGTTTCGTAATAAAAGTACCGATAAACGAGTTATCATTATTGGGGAAACATACCGAGCTTATGAACAAACTGACGGCTCTGTTATCTTAAATGATGAGAAAGGAGGTTTTAGCTTTTACCCAGAAGAAACGTATGAAGAGTTTCGTACTAAGTTTCTTTTACCAGACTGGCTAGCAGTAGCCAAGCAACGAGAATCCGAAGATGGCTGATAACCTAAAATTAAGGGTCGACAAACAAAAGAAATACGTTGAGATTGAATTAGGCGAAGAACGTTTAAAGCTAACTTTCGAGTTTCTTCAGCAGTTGGCAATGACAGTAATGTCAGATAAATCCCCTGTATTTGAAAAAGAAATCCCATTGAAATAATGGGATTATCGCTCCTAAAGCATTGCTGGCGATGCAGTTGCCTTGTAAGCATCTGAACCGGGTTCGATTCCTGGTGGGAGCACCAAATTTAAAAATTCATTTGCCTTCTCTCTTATTTCTTGTTATAATATTTATATAAATTAATGAGAGGGAAACCAAATGAAGCGTTATCTTTCTGTAGTATTCCAAACTGGTGGCCAAAGATATACCTATGAATTTCCATCTTCTTGGAAAATCAAAGAAGGTGATCAAGTAGTTGTGTTAACACCGCGTGAAGAGTATAAAGTAGTAACGGTTAAACAGGTATTTCCAAAAGATCATGAACCAGCTAAAGGCATTCGCTATAAGATGATTCATGGTGTAGTTCGTCAAGTACCACGAACTGAGGTAGAAATAGATAAGACTGGAGAAGCTAAATTCCATTATACTTCTTACCTAAACGAGATACGATAATGAGAATTTCTTTTACAGAAAAGATTATATGTAACGGCGTAATGATCATTACAGCATGGGAGGGTAAACTATGGTGTAATGTATCTGGCCTAAAACCAGAAGATCAAACACCTGAAAACATCCGCAAAATAAAAAGAAAAATGTCGGAATGTGCCCGACTTCCCGGTGCGCCTAGAAATGGTAAACGTTCTGCAACCAAATATTAATGCTTCGGTAGCTTAGTGATCTAAAGCACTCGGCTGATAACCGAGAGATCGGGGGTTTAAATCCCTCCCGGAGTACCAAATTTAGGAATTAAGACTATGCGTCCAGGAAAGTTTAAAAAAGCTAATTGGTCTAAAGAGTACAAAGAATACTTACTTAGTCTAGTAAAACATAATAGTTAGTTGGCAGAGTGGTTATGCACCTCCTTCATACGGAGCGACTACAGTGGTTCAAATCCACTACTAACTACCAAACAGGAGAGCTAATGAAAGCATATCAAAATCTTAAGTCTGGCGTAATTAATCTTGTTCATGATAATCAGATTATTCAACTGTACTCTAAAGATGGTGAACTTAAACAAAAAGTTCTGGTTGAGGATCTAGAAGGTATCACACCACATTTTGACCCCGAATCCTTCCGTGAAGTCAAGGTGGAAGTAGTTCCTCAAATCGAGGGAGGTCAGCACCTAAATGTCAATGTGTTAAGTCGTGATCAGCTTTTGGATGCACAGAAACATCCTGAAAAATACCCTCAATTAACTATCCGTGTTTCAGGGTACGCTGTACGTTTTAACGCACTGACTCGTGAACAACAGAACGACGTTATTAGTCGTACATTTACTCAGGCGATGTAATGGGGTTTGGATACGATTTCTCCCAGCTACGCAAGGTAGTCGAGCAAACTCCATTTATCTCCCAAGTTTTAGGAGAAATGTGTGGATCGAGCATTAAGACGTCATCACCGGCAACGTGTAAAGAACAACCGCAAGAAGTATTGGACAGTCTTCCCACATGAAGAAAGCCCTAAACGGTTAGGTATTATCACTACTACTCCTTGTATCTGTTCTTGTTGGATGTGCGGGAATCCTCGCAAACACTTTAAGAATAGTAAAGCAGGGATGAAAACCTCGGAGATTAGGAAAATGGAAGCAATGATTACGGATATTTCAAATGATGAATTTGATGGCTTCGTAGGATTCGGAGAAGGAATTAGCTCAGGCTGTTTCGAAGATGAACGCCCCGATCTGTAATTAATAACAAACCCCAGCTATTGAATAAGTAGTCTGGGGTTTTTTCTGTATACAGGTAGATAATTTATGTATAATAAAATTCATCCACATTAGGTTAATTCAAAAGACTTAATGGAGGTAATATGAGCCGTACTTATCGTAGACAAACTGGTGATCAGTGGTGGAAGTCTAAAGCTAATTACACCCAGGGATATACTTTCCTCAAAGCAAGTGGCTACTACATTCGTGTTATTTATGCTAAATCCTGGGATGAGGTAGAACAGGAAATGGAAGAAGCAACCATTCGTAATGAGAAAAAGGATGGTTATAGCTGGAATTCTGTTAGTAAGAATGTTAAGTGGCATTCTAATAAAATGGTTCGTCAAGGAAATCGTCAAGAACTCCACCGCGTGATGAAAGATCCAGAAAATTACGACTATAATCGCGATCATGACATGCGTAAGCGTGGATTATGGTGGTGCTATGACTAATTTCTGAAATAATTCATTTGCTAAACCTCTCTTTTCTTGTTATAATATTTATATAAATTGATGAGAGAGGTTTGAAATGAAAACTCGTCTAGACTGTGCTATTCACATTGTTGAGCATAGTGTTGTTGGAACCTGTATGTCTTACCATGAAGCAGGTCGCTTAATTAAAGAACGTGTGGCAGATGTGTGTGGATTGAAGATTACTGCTGAGGAAGCTGATGATCTTTTAGGCCAAGCACTTGAGAAAACCGAAATATTCCTCTGTGATTCTTGTTCTTGGTGGTGTGAAGCTCACGAACATTCCTTCAACGATTATGATGTATGCCGTGACTGTAATGAGGAAGACCATGATGAATAAGTTTATTATTGCACTGATGGTTTCGGCAGTTAGTTTCGGTTCTCTAGCATCTACCAAAGTTTTTATGAAAAACGGTAATGTTAAAGTCCAACAAAACGGCATCATTACTGAATATGGTAAAGTGCGTGATGTTAAGGAACGTAACGGCAAAGTAGAAATATATACTAATAAAAACTTCTCTACTCCGGCTGTTACTGTTAGCAAACGTGGTGAGATAACTACTCAACGTACTAATAGCTCTAGTTCTTTTACTTGTCGTTATGATTGCGACTTTGAAGGTGAAGATGAATAATTTAGATCCTAGAATTAAATTTGCAATTACAGAAATCCAAGATCAAATTGATGAGGACTTCACCGTTTGGTCAAGGTCTGGTAATGGAGAATATTGCCAGCTTTATAGCATGAAAATGGGTATCTCAATTGAGCTTAATATCAACTCTGAAGGTAGAGTAGAAGCCCAACCCATGTTCAGTGTTCCAGGCTTCTCTGGATTTGTTGCAGGTATAAAATTGTGTCTACCAAATAACCATCTTCATCGAGTTATTTGTCAGCTAGAGACTATTAAGCATTTCTTGCCAGAAGATAACATTAATGACTACTACCATGAAGTTGTAGCAGCCCATATGATGAAAGAATGCAAACGTCGGAGAGAAGAACGTGAAAAGACTAAACATCAATAGCACAGTGCAGATTCCAGCAACTAAGGACATCTTAACCTTCCTGCGTAGTGAAAATGCTCAGTTTTGGCATGATCATGTTATAAAGAATGGTAGCATTCCAGATGTAATTGCCTTTGCTAAAAAACGTATTGAGGAGTATAAAGATCCAGAGATTAAGGATGGTATGATTACTATGCAGTTGTGGGTAGCTATGCAAACCTTTGGGCCTACCGTGTGCTTAGGAAATACTCCATTATTTACAAATATTCTAGTTAATGAAAAGGATCTGAAATGATTATCTCTCCCTTTGCTCTTTGGTTCGTCATTGGATCCATAGTAGCTATTTATAGCTTGGTTGATGATCTGTATATTTCTAAGAACAAAGATGTAATATTATATGTTATACATAAAACCCGACCGTTAGACCTACCACCTCTTGATGATAAAACATTACTCAGATGTGCTAGATCTGTGATATTTATTATGGATATTCTTCTAGGCCCAACATCTGTGTTTTTCTTTTATAGAAAAACTCGTAATATGAGAAAGTTTAAAGCTGATATGCGGAATATTTAAAGAACTCGCGTAGGACCGAGTTGCGTCACCTGCAACTGTTACGGATAAGGGAGTCGTGCCCCTTAGTGCGGTAAGTGGTGAGGTGGCTGCTAGCCCTAACTGGAGATAATATGACTATATTACTAATTCTTGTTACAACTTGGTTTTTAATCGGTGCTGGATATGCGATAGCTATTATTAGACATTTGGACGAATATTCTGCTGAATGGTTTATTAAGTATCTACGTATTGATGATCAAGAACAGAAGTTTAAAGATGAAAAGCAGAAAAAAGCAGTAAATAATATGACAGCCAAAGAATGCTTGTTCTACATGCGTATTGTAGGGTTCTTTGGACTATTAGTTGCTGGCCCAATTGGTTCTACCATTGCTCCATATAAAGAAACAGTTGCTGACATCAAATTGTGGAGAAATGCAGGGGTACTGCGTAAAGCTAGAGAAACTAATATTACATAAGATTGATACTAAATCAACTTACTAGCAAAAGCAAATAATGACAAAGCCCAGCCTGCACTTTTGCGACTGGGCTATTTTTATAATAAAATTTTAGTTGCTTAGATGCCCAAACTTTTGTATAATATGTTTATAGATTGAGGCAAGAGGATTAAATATGAGGATTATTTCTAAGTTCGCCGATGTGTATGATTTGCAGAACAGTTTGTTCGACCCAGATCGTGTGTGGGAACGTAAAACTGAGGAGTTACTGGTTAAAGTAACCGATGATGCAGAAAAGAACATTGTGCATACTCGCCAGGTATTTCGTGATGGTTCGCTATCTTTCCGTGGTGATTTCGAATACTTCGTAAACCCCCTATTTGTTGCAGGTGAAGTTTACTGGTTACACGAGCTGTACTGCTGGCATCCAGCATTTAGCTTCAAAACGTTTAATCTCGACACTATGTTCGATAAAATGGAAGAGATGGGATTACATGCTCGCTCTTACTTAATGGATAAGAGTCGTGGAGATGTTCGTGAAACAATGCGTGATCTGCTAGCTGAAGCAAAACCTAAAGCAGAACGTATCTTATCCGAACTGCGTGTACCGATTGCATATGTGAAAGGTATTAAAAAGAACGATAACGATGATGTTCGTAACTTCGTAATTCAGACTAACATTCGTTTCCATCAGTCCGGTATTCCGTGGCAGGAAATTGAAAGTAACTTATACCGTTTACACCAAGTTCTCGAACAGTATATCTTCGGTGTACTAGGAACTGGTGAGCCTGATATGATTAAAGTATCAGATAAAGACAGGTTAGCAGCGCATGGATTTGATACAAAAACTTCTTTCAGGAATATGGCGCGGTAAGTGGTATATCCTGGGAGCAGGTCTAGCGATAGGCATCGGGTTCGGTGCTTATCACTTAATAAATAAAGTGGAGACTTTGGCGGGAGATCTTGCGGTAGCTACTAAAAAGATCTCTTCTCTAGAGACTTCCCTTAACAAGGTGAAAGCTGAGAGTGAACTTCGTGAGACTCGTATGAATCAGTATTTCACAATGAATAATGTTTCCCAAGCAGATCTAGATAAGAAAATTAGTCAGCTTGATAAAGCACTTAGTCGTCAAGACATTATAGCTGCAAAGCCTGGATTGGTAACATTAATTGCTAAAAAGCAGAGTAAGGAGTTCGAGGAAAGATTAGCATGTTTAACTGGAAACTTGGAATATTGCTCGCAGCCGCAATCACAATCACAGGCTGTGCACAAGAAATAAAGACAGAATCTACACATGAGCTACCAACAGCTCATGTAGACTGGCCCAAAGGACTTCAACCTTGTAGCTTTGACTTTAAGTTTGAAAAGAAATTAGCTACAAATGGAGAAGATGGTGTAGTAGTTGTTGTACCATATAAAGATTGGAATATGTTGGCAAAATGCCGTGAGGCAGAATATTCATATATTTCACGACTGACAAGTATGGTTTGCTTCTATCGCCAAGATTTACAAGAAAAACGTTGCTTAGTTTACTATCCACCCATTACAAATAGGAAAGATTAATGTCAGTATTAGTCGGTTTACATGGTGAAGCTGGTTCGGGAAAAGATACCGTTGCAAAATTAATTATCGATTGGTGTAATGACACGTATCCAACGTGTTTACCCCGTCGTTATAGTTTTGCTAAGCCCGTTTATGAACTTGCATCCGTAATCCTCGGTGTAACTCCAGAGTTTCTAGGAGAGCGCAGGGGAAAAGAGGTTGACCAATGGTTTACGGTCACACAATCTCAATTGGAGCGAGCCAGAGATGTGTGGGTTAAGTATGGTATCGATAAGTTTGAAGACTTCTCGTACGTTTGGCCTATTTTTGAGGAAAAATATCTTAATCCTCAACAACTTATCTCAGAGAGTAAAGAAGATGGTCTTTATAGTTTATTTATTTCTCCGAGAAAAATGTTACAGCTCGTAGGAACAGAGCTAGGAAGGCAGCTGGTGCATGAACGCATTTGGCTCATAATTCTGGAGCAATCCATCGCTAAAGACGACCCAGACGTCGCCGTAATAACAGATGTTAGATTCCCCAATGAAGGAGAGTTACTCAGAGAAACAAATCATTTAGATATGGATTCTTTGATAGTAAATGTAGTACCCGCTGAGCAGAAGTTCACTATTAAATCAGATCATCCATCTGAAAGTGGTATTCCTGCAAAATATATTACTCACGAATTAGTTAATAAATTCGATGGTATCAATAACCTTAAACTAGAAGTTTATAACTTCTGTGACTTAGAGCTAGAACCACTAGTTGGATAATCAAGGATCGCTATGACTAATAAAAAAGAAGAAAAGACTAACCTGTTTCACTCCATTCGCCAATCTAACGAGTATACCTTTTTCTTTGATGAAGAATTAGGTCCACCTGATGAATACCGTGATTTATCAATGGTACTTATGCAGGCAAATGAGGACGACGAAATTAATCTGATGATTAATGGCCCGGGTGGTTATGTTGATACTGCCGCACAGTTATCTAACTTAATTGCTAATTGCCGTGGAACAGTTATAGGACACCTGATTGGTCCTAGTGCTTCTGCTTACTGCACAATTTTCCTATCTTGTCATAGGTGGGTAGTACACCCACATGCTACGCTAATGGGACACACGTTCTCTGGCGGGTTCTGTGAGAAAGGTCAAGAAATCAAGAAAGCCTATGAATCTTACAACAAGTTCGTAGAAGATATGATGCTAGATGTCTACTATCCATTCTTCTCAATAGATGAAATCGACGAGATGGTAAAAGACAACAAAAATATCTATCTAGATAGCAAGGAAATCCATAAGCGTATTGAAATCTTGGCAAAATATCGATCTGAGCAATATAATAAAGCCCAGTTACCTCAATTCGAGGAGCACAACGAAGAGTAAGTAGTTTTAAGCCAGGGTTTAACGACCCTGGCTTTTCTTTTATCTAAAATTCTTCTTGACAACGACAAAATTTTATGCTCCAGAAGTGATCTTTAAAAACACATTGTAATTTTCCTCCAAAATTAGTATAATGGTATTGGTTAGAGGAGGTTACAATTGGAAAAGTTCTTACAATTATTAACGGTACTGCTCCAAGAAGCGAAAGATCCAGCATCGCTTCTTAAACGTCTGCTAACTATCTTAGTTGCTGTCATTATTTTCTTATTTGTTAGTAATACTAGCGAGGTGATGTCATTCTTAAAGACTTTCTCCACGTCTGCGGTTCTACAGGATGTTCAAACTCAAAGGATAGATAACTTTCCTAATGTAGCTAGAGAGAAGAGCATGGTACTCTTTTCTCAAACGGGTGCGGATGCTGTTTTTGTCGTCAAGTATAAACCCGATGCCATTAATGATTATTCTAACATTATTGCATGGGAAAGCAATGCGCAATTAGATAGGGCTGACTTGGCCGATAAAGCGGTAAATAAAACGTCTGAGCTATATAGACGTCACTTGGAAGGCTTTAACTACGCATCGGATTTAAGTGTAAAAGTAAATAAATACATGGGGTTAAATATACCTGCGTTTAAGAACGTTACTTTTAATTACATATACACTTGTCCGTATTTCAATCTAAACAATATCTATGCTGGATATATTGGTATTGCTTGGAAAGATAATCCTGTAGATGCAGCCGATTCTGAGAAATTTAACGAGTATTTAACAAAGCTCTGTTCCCCACAACAGAGATCTTTAGGTAGATCAATATGAGTTTTAAATTTGGTAAAAATAGCGAAAAACAATTAGCTACTGTTAAGCCAGAGCTACAAAAAGTAGCTCGTAGAGCTTTAGAATTATCTCCATATGATTTCACGATCGTACAGGGTATTCGTACAGTAGCACAAAGTGCCCAGAATATTGCTAATGGTACTTCATTTTTAAAAGATCCTAGTAAAAGCAAGCATATTACTGGGGATGCCCTTGATTTTGCTCCATACATTAATGGCAAAATTGATTGGAATGATTTAGAAGCATTTTGGGCAGTTAAAAAGGCTTTTGAACAAGCTGGTAAAGAACTAGGCATTAAACTTCGCTTTGGTGCTGATTGGAATGCTTCGGGAGATTATCACGATGAAATAAAACGTGGTACCTATGATGGCGGTCATGTCGAACTAGTTTAATTAATAACTTAGGCGGGAATATTCCCGCCTTTTTAGGCAAAGGGGGCTTTAATAATTTTTGAAGATAGGAGAAAGCCATGTTTGCAGAACTATTCACTATGATGCTGCTAGGTATCTGGAAAATAAGTCTAGTAGTATTCGTTTTAATGATAGTCTTTACTATCATTGCATTAACTACCCGAAATAGCTTATTAATAAAGGTTATTCACGGACTAGAGTATATAATTATGGGTTCATTCGGCGTTTGTAAATGCAATTGCCATAGAGATACGAAATATTGTTGGTTATGGATGGAACTAGAGAATCCTATATCCATAGCTCTGGCTGTTTCATTCGGTATGATTCTTATGGCCCTTACTCTAGCATTAATACCTTTGATGTTAGCTGGGGGAGTTACAGCGTATTTCACCCTTTTCTCCCCGATACTTATGTACTCAATTTACCCAATAACTATGTATCTAGTTAGGAAAAGATTTATACATGCAGTAGATTAAGATAAAAAAGTAGTTGACTTTTAGCCCTAGTTATTATATAATATATACATAAATTAGTTAAGAGAGGTATATATTATGTCTGATCGTTTCTACACTCAAATGGCGGAACATTTTCGTATACCACATTACGAGCTAAACATTGCACTCCGTGATCATGACTCTCCTGAGTACAAAAAGCTCGAAAAGAAAGCGGAAAAATCTATTGATACAAAGGTAGGTGCATCTATGTCTAAGGGCAAAAAGTTAACTCGTCTTGATCTTAATAAAATTTTAACTGAACTTTTGGGTACTGATATTGAAGGTGCTAAATTACCACTTCTTGTACTAGAGACTATGATTAAAAAGGTCAAAAATAAAGAATATAAGAAGGTAGAAGTCCCAGAAGGCAGATTGAAGGCTCCTTATCAGGAAGCACTAACCGAGTGTTTGGGTGTAAATCTTGATCTGAGCACCGCAACCGTAAAAACTATGAAAAACTTCTTAGAGGCCATTAATAACTATGAGTAAATTAGTATATCTATTGAAAGGTTCCACTTGCAACCCTTGCAAAATGTTTGAGCCAGTATTTGATAAAGTAGTCAGTGACTATAATTTGGAAATCCATAAAGAGACTGATAATACAGAATTAATGCAGAAATTTGGTGTGCGCCAAGTTCCTGTAGTAGTTCTGGCGGATCGCTTACCTAATGGTCGAGTAGAAGCTAATCATATTCTGATTGGACGTCAGCTTCGTAAAGAAACTATGCACGAAGCTATTAAAAATTTCCTGGATGATAATCCAGAGGACTAATAAACAAAGCCTGATCTTAGCTGATCAGGCTTTTATTTTACTTGCTTTTTGCTAAAAATTTTGATATAATACTTATATAAATTGATGAGAAGGCTATCTACGCACTACAAGAAATAGGAGTATTCCAATGAACTATGCATATCTAATTATTAATAATAACGTAGTTTGTGGTACTCGCGCTGTTGAGATGGGTATTACAGAAGAAAAGTATAAGTCACTTCCAGAAAAGGAACAACAATATTATGTTGAAGAAGCTGCTTGGGAGTATGCTGAGGTTTATCCCGAAGAACGTGAAGATCGTCTTACTCTTGTTGTGTCTCTGGGTTTGGTTGGCTGTGATACCGAAGTTGATACAGACTTAGAGACTTTGGAGGAGTGGGAAGAGTTAGATATCTCAGCTAAAAACTCCTTAATCCGTGAAGCCTTTTGGGAAGCTGTAGATTGCCACGTAGTATTTGAGCCTAATGATGAAGAGGCTGAAAAACATACTAACCATTGGAGATAATTAAATGTTAGCGGAACAAGCAAAACGTTTAGCTAGGATAAATAGAGCCGCGTCCCTTAAGAGCCGAAAGAAAACGTATAGATGGGTTAAGCGGAGGATAGTATCTTCTGTAGAGATTGGAGGTTCTTTTGTACAGCTTAATCGTGACGAAATTAGTTATGAAGCTATAAAAGCCCTCTATAAAGAGGGTTATACTCTCCAACTATCTAATGAATATGGCACAACTATTTTAAATGTTATTTGGGAATAATTATGAAAAAAGAATTTAATGTGCATAAAACACTAGTAGTACCTGATGATGTTAACTTATTCTTTGTTGGCGATATTCATGGATGCAATGATTTGCTAGAAGATGCCCTACAATTAGCTGGCTATAACGGCAAGAAAGATTGCGTAGTATGTGTTGGTGACTTAATTGACCGAGGCACGCAGAACCTACAAGTTCTAGCTAAATTCTTATATAATCCACGTTTCTGTAGCGTTCGTGGAAATCATGACCAGTTTATGATTGTGGGAGATTGGGCTAACTGGATGTATAACGGCGGTATGTGGGCTATGAATGAACTAGATGCAGATACCATTAAAAATATTGCCGAAGACATGGCTGAAAAACTTCCAGTATTTCTGACTGTGCTGCATCGTGGCAAGAAATATGGTATTGTTCATGGTGGTGTACCTTTTACGTACAAAGAATGTGGTAACGAAGTAGAAATCCCAGTATGGGATAACCTTATTGCACAAGTAGAAGCAGCTAAGGAAGACCCACATGGCCATCCTGGATACCATGTTGAACCATACTTATGGGATCGAGATGTAATCCAAGAAATAGGTTTCTACTTGTCCAAAAACGGTGAGGAACATCCGTATTTCCAGCGTTATGCAGGATTTAAAGAAAAATACATGGTAGAAGTGCCCGAAGTTAAAGGGATAGATTTTGTGTTCCACGGACACACTGGGGTTCCTTACCCAATACTCTATAAAAACCGTGTTTATCTTGATACTGGCGGTGTTTTCAACGGGCAGTTGACGGTTGCGCAAGTTAATGATGAAACTAGCAAAATCACAACATTTACCACGCTTCGAGAAGATAGCTGTGGTGTACAGAGGATTCTTTAAATGAAAGTTTGCTTTTGGAGTGATCTCCATTTAGGACATGCAAATATTACTAAATTCAGACCAATCTTCTCTACTATGGAAGAGCATGATGAATTTATTATGGATACTATTACATCCATGAAAGATAAGCGTACAGTATTTTATATTTTAGGAGATGCATTTGTATCTAGAAATGGTTTGGAGAAATTCGAAAAACTCTTTAGTAATGTTAGAACTACATTAGTTTTGGGGAACCACGACTTAGAACGAGAAGGGTTATCTTTCAAAGATTTAGTGGGAGTTGTAGATAACGTACAATCACTAGTTAAATATAAAAACTTCTGGCTTTCCCATGCTCCAGTGCATCCAGGAGAGCTAAGGGGCAAGAAGAACTTACACGGACATACTCACTTTGAGTTAATGGGAGACCCCCGTTATATTAACGTTTGTGTTGAGTACGCAAAATCACCAGTACGACTGGAAGACATCATGAGCGGTACATATACTTCTCATGATAAAACTAGTTGGATGTTAAATGTCTAATCATGGGTATTATTAAACGAGTAATACAAGTAATAGCAATACTTATAATCCTTTGTATTGCTATCGGTATAGGATTAGGCATTTTAATTAAAAGTTTTATTTGCTAAAATGCTTAAGTTTCTGTATAATTACTTTATAAATTGATGAGAAGGAAACAAAATGAACAAAGTTGATAAAGCTCTAGTTTTCGCAGCAGCAGATAAGTTTGAACAAGTTAAGGCAACTTTCCGAACCTTATTCCAGTCCTATGTACAGGATAAGTCTAACCCTATCTCTGAACGATTAATGGTCTGGGAGTGCCATGCTTGCAATGCCTTGCTAATTGCTGATTACCGCAGTGATATAGATAAAGATCTTTGTGAAATCCTTATCCCTGATGAAGCAGAACGTTATCAGCTAATCTCTTTCCAAGATTTGGCAGAGCACATCATCCCTGATGATCTTTGGGACAAGTATTATGGTGATCCTGAAGACGAAGGAATGGCTCCAGAAGCATGTATTGAGTTAATCTGTAAAGATCATCCTGAAATTGCAGAAAAATTTGAAAAAGTTTTTGCTTCTGAGTTCTCCGGTGTTGTTAACGATTGGTAAGTAATTAAAAAATTCAGTTGCTTTAAGCCTTAAAATTCTGTATAATAAGTTCATAAATTAATGAGAGAGGAAATTCTAATGGAAAACATGACTAAAAATGAAATGGCTAACGTTCTGGCAATTCTCCTCGATATGCAGGGTTTTGAGGGTCAGCTCATGAAGATGTCTATTCCGGCAATGAAAAAGATGTACGATTCTCTTAACAAGAATGCTATGGCATTCAACCTTGCAAAACAAGAAGCACGTTTTGCTAAAGAGCATCAGGCAACTGCCGAACGTCGTGCAGCATCTTTTGAGCGTGAAGTTAAGCAACTGAAAGGTAAGAAATAATGGAAAGGGTATCAATTTCAATACTGTCATTCCTTATAGGAATACTAATATATAATATAGTTGCTCTTAACGTACACTTAACTGAGGTAGACAAATCTCTCCATGAGTTAAATGTAGAAATGTGTAAATTAGTCCCGGATAACGAAAAATGTAGGGGTATTTAATGTTAATTGAAATTCTCATTGGACTACTAGTTCTTATGACACTAGCAGCGATTGGTGGGATTATTGGTATTGTAAGCATGCGAAAAAATATAGAGAGTATGCTTACCACTAATAGTGGACTTCACTGCCGCTTAATAGAACAAGAACAAGATATTGAACTAGCACAAAGACGCTCAGATATTCTAAAAGAAAAACTAAACAATATTGAAGCAATAGCTGGGAATACAAAATTACCTAATAAAGTAATGCGTGCACAGATAATTACGGAGATTAAAAAATGATGATGTTTATTCTCGCATTTTATTTGATTGTGGTTGGTGTACTAGTCACTAAGTACCACACATGGATGCCAAAGAATGTTGTTAAGGTAGCTTTATTTGTTATTCCAGTTCCACTTATTATCTTTTCTATGTTACTGGTGATGTTAGTTGGTAAAGTAACAAAAACCGATATTAAACGAATTGCGGATGAATTGCAACAGTCTTGTGATATGGTAGAGGACATTCTTAAAGATGAAGCTTAATTTTAATGAATTAAATACCTTACATGAGATATTACAGTTTGTGAGTAATAATATTAGTATTCCAGATGATACATTAGAAGTTCTCATGTTAATCGAGAAAAAGGTAGGGATTGAAATTGAGGACTCTTGGAAACCACTTTCTGTATTAACACCTCTTAATATGAAAGTGATAGTTAAAAATATCGATACTGGTGAAGAATGTAAGATGATTCGTAAAGAACTAGCTGATAGTTATTCACCAAAGTCTGTAGTAATGTATCATAATGACACACCTAAGATTCTACAGACAGCTAATTACGTATGGCGTCTCCCATGATTGATTTAGTACCAATTACTGCAGGACTAATAGCACTATTAGTGCTTGCAGTTTTTATTATTGTGGAGCAGGCCAAAGTAATAAGGAGACTTAAAAACAATGATAAAACGTCTTGTTTATCAGGCACCAAAGATTGTAACTGAGTATTTTGTATTACTGCCTCAGATTGTATTTCTAACAGAATTATTTAATATACTTTTTCGACATCTAGGAATAACGGAAAATATATTCTATACTTCTGGGTTACTTCCTTTTATGTATGAAGGCATTATCATGGCAATTAATGGGGTTCGTAAATGACAGCACTACAACAACTACAGAATTACTGGTTTGATAACCAATTTAACGATCTTTTCATCCAGTTGTTTGTCGAAACGAACGGACGCTTCAATTACCGATTCTTTAATAAGTTTCATGAAACAAAATTCTCGCATACAGAAATTAATGCAGCGATCCAAGACCTAACTGGTTCTAAAGTAATTCAATATCGCGAAGTAGACTTTACACCAGATTGTTTTGGATTTGAATTATTTAAGAAAGCATATAAATTTGGTAAGTTTGAAGACGCTCGTCAATGGGTTCACGATTTTTGGTATAACACCGATATTGTTCCTAGTCGCGTGCTGATTCTTAACTGGATTGCTAAGCAACATCCACCTAAAACGCAATCGTCCTTCTTACCAACTGACACAGGAAACCTCTACCATGACAGAAAAGAAAAATCCATTATTGGAGCAGATGAAGGAGTGGGAGAGTAATATTGAAACTGGTCTAATAGACGGTGAAGATATTGTCAATTCCATGCTAGAAGTAACAGTAGATAATATTAATCCTATTTTGGCTGGAGAAACCTCAGATCTTATAGGACTCTCTAGCACATTTGATTCTTTGGCTAAATTAGCTTTAGACGATGAAGAGATAACCAAAGAAGATCTCGCTACAGCTATGAATATGGCTATTAATGCTTACATCGGTAAACGTACTGATGAACTTGGTAAACAGATCAATAAGCGTGATGCTACGCTAGGTCTTATGGAAACGGCCACTATGTTAAGAAGTGGTAAACAACTTCATTAATTTTAGGAGGCCAGGACTTAATTGTTCTGGCCTTTTATGTTTTCAAGGAACTTCAAATGCAAGTATATGTCCTTACTAGAGATATAAATGAGTATAATCAGGATGGCGAGTATTTTGTAAAAGTATTCGCTGAAAAGCCAAGTGAACAACAATTATTGGATGCTGGAGTACCGGAAGACCAGGCTAAGTGTATACTACAAGATAAAGAGTTTACTGGAGATGCTTACGAATGCTTCTACCTTAGCTGTGAGACTATTTAGTATGAGAGAAAAAGTAAATAAATTATTAATCGAGGAAGCTAACAACTTTCCAATAAATAGGTTCATCAAATCGGATGGATCTATTAATAGAACTAAGATTAAGCAGCTACATCCCGACTTTCAACAAGAAGCACTAAACCTTATATTTATCAAGAAAGCCATTGCAGCTCATGGAGCTTTCTTCGGGTATGAGCGTGTAAATTATAAGACGATGCAACAGCAAGTCGAGATCTATTGTCCAGACCATGATGGTTATTACTGGCAAACTGCTAGATCCCATTTAGAAGGGCATGGTTGTCGACTGTGTGCACACAAGGTTGTGCAGCGTGTCACGGATTATGGAACTTATACCGTACCAGCATGTTATCATAAATTTGTAATTGACGATAATCACATAGTTTGGTATAATAAGTTTTCAAAGCTAAGAATGGAGATAAGTAGTGAGTAGCTATATTATATGGTCAAATCCATTAGCAGCACTTAGTAACAAACTATTTAAAACAACATGGGGCTATAATGAAATAGACTTAAGCAGTCGACCCATACCAAATACATGCTCTCTAGTCCCAGATCTGTATAAAGTAGTAATAAATAATGTAGAATATTTGGTTGACGAATTTGACAGAAAACGTTTACTAGAGGGTATATACGATAATTCTACATCAATAAATGAATTAGTAGAACATGCCCAAATGTGTGATAAAAGCTGGATGTTAATATGGAAATCATAGCAATTATTTTAGTAGTTATGTTATTCATCGTAGTACTTGTATCTTTTGCTATTATGCGTAGAGCTAGAGAACTAGCAGAAGATCTAATAAAATTACGTGGTGAGTTGGCTGCTCTTAAACTACAACGTGAAGCCCTCAAGCTATTTGTAGCTCAAGGTAGCGTAGAGCATACAGCAGAAGACTTCATCATATATCTCAAACGTTATATGGGAATTAAATAATGGAAACTCTTTTTATTTTAATGCTCGTAGGTTCCTTGCTAGTTATATTAGCACTTCTACTGATCTGCAATATTCTTAATAATAAGAATCTAGAGCTAAAGTGTGAAAACCAAATCCTTAATCGTGAACTTGAGCAATATAACCTAGCAGCCCATAAACTGTTAGACAAACTGGAGAATAAATAATGTTTACACAACAACCTATTCAAGTAGTACCAGACCATGAACTGAACACATGGGATTATAGCTTTAAAGATTTAACTGCTACTGTACAATTCAAATCTATGAAGCTAACATTTGCACACACTGACCTTAAAGCCTGCAAAGATCTTGAAGGTAAGCTCGAAGATGCTCGTAAGATTTTTGGTACGGCTCGCATCCCGGCTGATAACCTGATTAATGCACTGATCGATGCTGGATACAAACTTGTGAAGACTGAGGTAAATCGTCCCAGTACCCCAGTGACTATTAGAGATCCGTGGCAGTCAGGGACAATCTCAATGCTGAATAACTCCGATAAAAGATTAATGTCGGATATGCACAATGTTCCTTGTGGTGGTGTGGTAAGTAGTACGCAGTCATATAAGTTTGGGGAAGATTACGGCCCTTCTGTACAGTTGAAACATACTCAAGAAGCTTTTGAATCTGATATGCGAAGCGTAGCACCTGCGGATGCTGGAGTTTCTAGGAGTTCTGTTTGTACTATTCATTTTAATAATCCTAGTAAACATGGAAGTTTAGAAGATGCTATTATGGAGGCGTTGGGAGCTGTCATTAATGAAGATAAGGGAGGTAGTTAATGATATTTGGTAAAACAAAAATAACTTCTGCTGGTGACGATTTAATTACTCTTAGTCTCTACTATAAAGATGAAAATGTAGAATTAGAAACATTAGAGTATATTCTAATAACTACTAATAAGCCAAAAATAGGGGAGTTATTTGATATAATATCTATAGTTTCTGCTAGGGAAGATATTCCAAGTATAACACCAAAGAATATAGCTCACTTAGCGCAACAATTAGGAATCCTATGGTATAAAGTAGATCTTCCAGCTAAAGAAAGAACTAAAGGAACCTTTACAGAGGTTGCAAGAAAACCTAAGCCAGAAAAGAAAGAAACAGGGGAGCAAGCGTCTGATATATGATTAAAGAAGCTGAAAAATTAAAACGTCTCATCCAGTTGGCGCGTGGTGCTACACAAAAGAGCCTTTCTCAGCTAACTGACGAAGAAAAATATGCAGTAATGTTTTTAGGAGATCATTATCCTGCTAGGTGGGATAAAGGTAAGATCAAATATGATCGTGATGCAAAACAAGTTGTTTGGTCAGGCTCATATGTAGAGGTGAATAAAGCGTTGAAAGCTTTAGATCCTGAAGCAAAAGGTTTCTCTTCTAATGCTATTCATATTCTAATCGATGAAGATCTCCCAAGATTTAAGGAAGCATCATTTAAAGAAGCATTAGCTAGTGAAGATCTTATTCCTTTCAAACACGGCAAATATGCCCACCTTCCTCCACTAGAAAAAGAGAAACCAACTCTAGTTAAAGACGAGGTTTATCGTGGGATTGGCACGATGTTAGCGAGTTTGACAGTAGCTCTCCATAAAGATCTAGAGTTAACGCCCCTAGAAAATGCTGTGCATTTCATGTGCCACAAGTACGAGGATACATTTAAAGAACTATGTAAGTCGCTAGGAATGCCAAGTTACACGATATTAAACTACGCTCCTGAATATACTAGAGCAGCTCGTGGAACTATGGATTACGATGATACAGGATCCACTGCTTCCTATTTAGCAACTTATATCTACTTCGCATCCTTAGGTATCAAACTCAAATCCAAGAAGGAGGAATAAAAGTTAACAAAAAGTTCTTGCATTCTCATACCCAAACATGTTATAATAATCTCATAGATTAACAACTACTCTAGTTGATTAACTCTAGGGGCGATGATTATTACACGAATGTCTCGTATAGCTTGCGGCCTAGCAACAGCGGTATGACGGCATGAGTACTCACGTAATTAATCACGCGCCCCCCAGGAGAGACTCTCATGAAATTGGGGGTCTCTTTTTTCTTTATATTATTTAAATATTTTTAATGGCAATATCTGTGTTCAAGATGATACACCTGTTGCCGCTCATCTGCTAGGATGGCACAACACTTTCTTCTAGACTCCTAAGTTTCTAGGAAAACTCTAGTCAACTCAGGCGGTTTTCATGTTCCTAGAAACTCTAGCAATAGGCGGTTAATATAGGGCGGTTAATATAGGGCGGTTAATATAGGGCGGTTAATATAGGGCGGTTATAGGGAGGGCGGTTATTTCTAGAAGACATTTTTTGAAAACACATTTCTGGATTTTACTGTCGGATTTGCACATTGTGTTTCTAGAAATTTATGGTCGGATTTGCACAAACGCCTAAGTTTTTAGGAACTCTTACTCTCCTGAAAATAGCAGCATTATTTCGGGCCGAAGGCCCATAATTGCCTGAGTTTTTAGAGCCACAAGAATTTTCACTTGTCAAGCTATTTTGCCCCTTTTTGCTAATAAAATTTTACTTTTTCTGCACCTATCTCAAATTTCCCCAAATTATCTCAACTCTTCCCTAAAATCCCCGCAAATCAGGTGCTCCGCACCAATCCTGCGCCTACATCCTTCTAGCCTCACAAATTTCTCTCGCTCTCTCACCTTCCCCACAAACCCATACAATCACACACCCTCCAATCGAAGTCACAAAAATCTTGTCGGATTCGCACATCTTAATCCTAGAAAAACCGTGTCGGATTTGCACATACCCCACAGGATTCGAACGCAGTTCGTGATTGCTGGAGTTTTTGGGAAAATTCATTGTCGGATTTGCACACTATAAAAATTTTTCGGGTCGGATTTGCACACTACCAAAAATTGTCGGATTTGCACATACACGCCAGCACGTAACCCTTGGAGCAGATGTCGGATTTGCACAAAAGCGCAGGGCAATTGCCCTGCTCGCCTGAATGCGAATGATAATGAGAATCAATCTCATTTAAAAAGTGAAATGTGAATGATAATGATTCTCATTTAAGAAAGGGAATGAGAACTATTCAAGAAGTGAAACGATTCTCATTTAAAAAGTGAAATGATTATCGGTTAGACAGTGGAATGCGAATGATAATGATTCTAATTTAAGAACGGAAGTGAGAACCACTATCATTTAAGTTATCCACAGACTTATCAACAGCACGATTTGATTTGACAGAATCCTAGCCATTTTGAGGCGTTATTAACAGACTTATCCACAGCTTATCCTACTGTATAAATATACAGTATTCCTATGTAGTGAATAATTCTAATATACCGCTAAAACGTCCTAGATCGCATTCTAACGCGTTTAATTTTGGTGGGGATACTAAAACAAGGGCAAAATTGGAGGAGGCTTAAAAATTAGTTAGCCTGCTAACGATCACACAAGGCGACACGTAACACCCTAATCATTAGCAGGCTAACCATCGCGGGCGCGGTCAAATGAGAATCATTCTCATTTGAGAATTGGGGCACTCCCTGGTAGTTGCGCCCCGTGATTATTAGTCTGGTAGTCGATGCGTGATCTTTTCCTCTTCCCCATAGGAATCGACCAAATGCTGATAATAACCATCGTGATCATAAATCACTTTATCATACTCGCCACGCTCGACCGCTTGCCGGTTTTCCAGCGTATCGGGCACGTAAAAAACATCAACCATTGTACTGATTTTGGTTACAACAATTTTATTGCTCATAATAACCCCCGTTATTAATTATTTGCGTAAATATACGCTTGCCAATAGTCCAGCTAGAAAGCCCGCCGATACACCAAATGAAGCCACACCGGGAACACTAGCACCATGAGCATATAAAGCCCAGCAAATTACATAAGGCAACAACGGAAACATGCCAGCTATTAAAAACTTTTTCATTGCGCCACCTTTCGAAACGCTGTTTCAATACTATCCGCAGTGGATTGAATATAAGCGCCTTTCATGATCAGGCGCTCGGTGCATATCTTGCGAAAAATATTAATAAAATCATCTTCATTTTCTGCAATTAACGCTTCACCCATGACCTGAACGTCACAAGATGCAAAGGTCAAAAATTGAAACGCTAGTTCACGGGCAACGACCGCATTAATTTTATAATGCGCCTTGCCCTCATAAATATTAATAACGCCCTTGTAAGCTGGGGAAAGCTGATTTAAGTAATTTGCTAACAATGCCGGGCGGCAATTAGCAACAAAACGATTGCCTTCATAAATTACCATTTTATAACCTCCCAATCAGATAGCCAGATAAAAGCATAAAAATCCCCAGTAAAAGGGGATCATTTTTAAATAAGGTGGCGGTAAAACCGCCAACCATTGCAAGGCTAATAATGATAACGCTTTTCATAGTACCCCACGAAACGCAGCGTAAAAGGTGGCAAAATGTTTAACCGTTTCAGCGACCACGTTGCCGCGCTTATCGAATTTTTTCTCGGTAACACGAAAGGCGTTTTTATTCCGCGCTACATATTCGATTTTACAATCTTCACGCTCGAACGTGTTAACGTCCACCAGCTTAAAGCCTTTCGAACGAGCAAGAGAAACGTTGCGGATCATTTTTATTCTCCTTTACTAATCATGCAGCCCAGCAGATAAGAAAAAACGGCGATACCCGCGCCGACAATAACGGCGTGAACACCGAAAGCTATTGCAAACAACGATAAAATAGCGCCCAAGATACCTGCTAGAATAGCTCGAAAAATAACCATTTTCATTCTCCTAGTTAGTGGGGGATACTATATCCCCCGTTATTAATTACATTAAAACAATTTTAGCGGCTTGTTTTTTGGTGCAATGTTCCGCCTTCAGGGTATCCAGCAAAAAGCCAGCCGTTTGCTGATCAATCTTATCAGCGTTATACAATTCTTGGATGGTGTTATAAGTTTTAGCAATGCCATATTCTTGCACCATTTCGTGAATAATAACGCGGTTAGATACCCAGCCTTGAGCGGTGAACAGATGACTAGCAGAAGAATAAGCAACCATTTTAAGCCTCCAATTTTTTGGGAAATTTTCAACCGTCCTCAAACGGTGTAAAGGCATTATAACAAAAAAGGCCACCATAAGAGGCGGCCTTTACAAAACTTTACATTAGGTTAGTTATTACTCGATTTCGTTATTAGTGGTGAAAGTAGAAATATCGATACCTTTTACCATTTCATCGATCATCTCAGCGATGTTAAAACTTTGCACCATTTCCAGCATTGCCGCTTCCATAGCTGCCCCTGCTACCGCTTTCGCCTTTTGGTTACTTGGGGCGTACTGGTCAACCGCTACGCTCAGCAGGTTGGCAATCACTACTCGACCGATAGGTGTATCAATATAACCTTTAATCATAAACGGTGCTTTTTTAGCCGCTACTTTCGTAATTTGAGTCAGTGCAATTTTACCCGCTTCCAGTTTTGCAGCGTTTACAACAGCGGATTTATTAGCGGCAACGATGTTAGCAATCTTGGTCATGGTGTTTTTTCCTTTGTTTTCAGTAGTTTGAGTTTTAACGCTTTGAGTGTTAGAATTTACAGCATGGTTTTCTACGCTGTCAATAATCTGATCTTCATCTTTCCAGAAAGAAAAACCAGCGCTTTCTATATCCCCATCATAAATATATGGGTATAGCTCCCGTGGTAACAAAAAATTACCGTCGCCATCAAAAGCCATTATACCGGTATATTGAGATCCGTCGTTATCCGGCTTATGCCATCCAGCTGGTAAATACTTCCAGATAACATCTAAAAATCCCTCAATACTAGAAAGTCCGTTTATCAGATCAAGCCCAACAAGCTCAAAACCATTTATATTAAATGATTGACGGCCTGAATTGCTATGATACGCAACAATATTATTACCCTGCGCAACAATAAAATCGGTATCCGGCCCCGCTCCCCTGCCTGTAAAGATATGGCAATCCCGATTATATAAAACTAGCGTTGCCCCGTACTTGTATAATGGCAAAAAACCATCCATATCATAGGCGTCATAGTCATCAAAAAAGTTTTGATGAATAGTTTCAGCCTTGTTAATAAAATGTTTAATGCTGGTTGACTTGCTACCATCCAGCAGGTTGCGCAATGCACCTTTTAAGACGGTTGCGTTATCTGGTTTATACAGCCTCATTTGTTGGCCTCCCTCGTTAATCGGTGAGTGAATGATAAAGGTAATTTTCTAGCATGGGCAAATATTATTTTACTTTTTTATTTTCCTTGCCTAGCGCCTATTTTTATGATAACCGCGCAGCGGTATAGTAAAGAGCAAAACACGGCGAAGCCACCAGGGCGACGCGTTGAGGCTTTACTTTAATATTACCCTATAGCGTTTTGCTCGTTAGAAAGCGTTTTAGGCCGCTTAAAATTGATTGCAGTTGTTAACACTACCTTTTTACCTTGTATATTTATACAGTAGGATAACATGTGGATAAGTCTGTGGATAAGTGCTTATATCGCCGCCTATCGTGTCAAATCATTTTGTGCTGTGGATAACTTTGTGAATAACTTAAATGATAGTGGTTCTCACTTAGGCCGATGATTTCTTATAGTTATTATTATGGTAGTGATTATTTTTATAGTTATTATTTCTCATTAATTTATGTGTATATTATATAATATGAAATAGTTAGTTGGCTAATGAGATTTTCCGTGGTTAATAGTCTGCTAATAGTTCAGGCTGTTACAGTCCACCAGCATGATTATCATTCTAGCAATTATAAGCCTGCTATCTTTCTAATACATACCGGCAAATGAAAGTCAATTAATTAATTTTATAAAATAAGTAGTTATCCACTGGAAAATAAAAGTCAAGTGGATAACTAGGAAAATTTCATTTTTGCTTTTGGGGATAAGTTATCAACAAGGCTAGAACGCGCCTAAAACGTCCTAGAATGCGATGAAGTTTTTAGCCATCCCATCATAAGGGGATAAGCCGTTTATCGCTACCACGAGCGTTTTAGATTTTGTCAAGTAGGGGAAAGCAAATAAAACTGAAAAAATTACTTGCCTATCTGCTATGTTTTGTGGTATTCGCGCGCCCGTTTCCTTTAAACTTAGGTGAGCGCCGGACGTGTTGCTTTCTTTACGTTTCTTTACAAAAATAAGGTTGCGCCATTTTTAGGTATCCCCTATTATTTATCTCGTAGGGCGGCAATGACGAACTACACGGCGGGAAGTTTACCGCCGCGCTCTTTAAAAATTGGGTACATCTTAAAGCCTATCGGCGGTAAACTTATATAATATAAGGAATCGCAGATATGAAACAAACTTTATTGATCACTGGTAAACCAGCTAAAAAATTAGATGTTACTACTAAAAAATTGTTGACAGTAGCTCAACAATCCGTAAGATATAGATTCACGCAGTACAAGAAAGGCCGCCAGCAAGGTTTAGAAATGGTCTGGCGCAATATTATGATTGACCTGAAAGAAAATCATAAAAAACTGCAAAAAATAGTTTGACACCCTAGCCGATAGGCTTTAAGATGTACCCAGTTCGATAAGAGCGATAACTTGATACAATTTGACGGTCGGCACTTACCATAATGTGCCCCGCCCCCTAACGGGATATAGCGGCCTACGTGGAGTTCTTTAAATTGATTATAATGGCGAGCGGATTGTTACTTATTACCTGCTACTTTCTAGCAGGTAATGCGGAACAATCCCCTAAATAACTTGGAGTTTATACTATGCAAAACGTTATTACCACGCCTAAAATTGGTCAATCCGTTTTTATTCCTTTCGTTACTAAAACGGATGAATTAACCGGAAAGGCCGAACGCATTAAAGGCGCGGCGCTTATGCCGTTTGATACAATCGACGCGGTATACGCTGAAAATGAACGTAGTAATAACGGCAAAACCGTTTTTAGCGTTCGGGTTAAATCCGGCGACGTTGTAAAGGTTGTTCAACGCAACGAAAAATGGGAAGCTGTATTGTAATGTAGTGTTAACTTTATATCCCCCTTATTTCAGGGGGATATAACGATTAACATTAAGTTAATCTAATCCCTTAAATTAAACTAATAGGAGTTTTATCATGACTAACGCTAAAACCGCAAAATTCGCATGGAATGAAGAAAACACTCAGAAAGCTGTTTCCATGTATCAGCAGTTAATTAATGAAAACGGTTTAGATTTTGCAAATAGCGACGGCCTGAAAGAGATTGCAAAAGCAGTAGGCGCGGCTTCTCCTGTATCCGTTCGGTCAAAATTGACCAGCGCGAAAGCATATCAAAAAAGCGATAAGCCGCGCAAAGTTGGCGGCGGTAGTTCAATCCGTAAAGCGCATTATGTACGCGTTATCGCTAAACATGCTATTGATTCCGGCATTATCAAAGACGCCGATGATCTGGCAAGCCTTGAAAGTGCTAAACTGGAAACGCTGGACGCGGTGGCGCAACTGTTAGGCGTTGCAGATGAAGTAAAACAAGCCGCAGGTGAATAATAGTTATACCTTGCCCCCTTCTAGTGAGGGGGCAATAATATAACTGTTTAGCGATAGTTATTTTCTTCCCTTAAATCAGGAGTTTTAAAAATGGTTTTCTTCCCTACTGAATCTTTAATTCTAGGCTTATTTATTATGGCGGCCTCCCTATTATTCGCTTATTTTCAAAATGATTTAGATTCGTATTATTTTAAACGTAAATCTAAGTTAGCGAAGCGTTTAGGTCTGATTTGTTTTATTGCCGCCGTTGCTTGTGGTGTTAGTTCTAGCCTGATGCCTTTAAATTAATGTTGCAAATTATAACGCCTATTATTCGAGGCGTTATATTTGGCAATATTGCCATTATTAATCTAATCCCTTTAATGGAGTTTTATTACTATGATTATTTCCGCAGAAAAGCAAACTGTTGTCCTGAAAATGGCCGCTGACTTTAATTTCTATGGTAAACGTCTGCGCGCTACTAAACTGGAAGTCTGCGACGATATATCAAAAGCGGTCTACGATACAACGAAGCATTCAACCGCTATCTGCGACTGGCTGGAAGCAAATAAACCAGCTAAACCGAAAGCGGCAAAAGTAGCAAAAGCCATTAAAAACGATGAGCGCCCAGAAGCGGCGGGAATTGTTTCTAGTACGGTTGAGCAATGGGAAGTAAAACAGGGTAAACGCTTTATTATTACGTCGATTCAGAATAATACTTTCCCGCATAAAAACTTTTTAGCAAGTCTGGAAAAATTCGCTGAATATATCGGTGCTGATTTGCTTGTTTCTAAGTATATTTATAATAAAAACGGCTTCCAGAATGGAGAAGGTGCGGACGGTATTAAATACGATTCCGCTTTTGATAAATATATTTGCAGCAAAAACGTGTTTTTAAATAACCGCCGTTTTGCTTTCATGGCTGAAATTAATGTTTTGCCCACCGCAGATTATCCGCTTTCAGGATTCGCAGAAACTGCAACCGCGCTCAATATTGAGGGGCTTGCGATTGGTCACGCTAAAATTACCGCCGAAAGCGTGCCAGCTTTAAAAGGTGAAGTAGTGCGCCGTATGTATTCAACCGGAACTGCAACGCTCAAAAACTACATTCAGCAGAAAGCCGGACAAAAGGCCGAGGCGCTGCATAACTTCGGTGCGCTGATTGTTGAGTTCGACGAGGATGGGGAATTTTTTGTTCGCCAGCTTGAAACAATGGACGAAAGCGGGGTGTTTTATGATCTGAATGTGTGCGCTACTCCCGCCGGATGTTATGAGACATCGGGGCATGTTTTAGGCTTGCAGTATGGCGATATTCATGCGGAAAAATTAGATGATGATTGTGCCGTTGCGTCATGGGCTGGCGATAATAGTTTGCTTGATATTCTTAAACCAAAATATCAGTTTATCCATGACGTGCATGATTTTACATCGCGCAACCATCACAATCGCGCATCGGGTGTATTCCTAGCGAAACAATACGCCGCCGGACGTGATAAAGTTTTGGATGATCTAATCGATACTGGGCGCGTGCTGGAATCAATGGAACGTGATTTTTCTCAAACAATCATTGTTGAATCTAATCACGATTTGGCGCTATCCCGTTGGCTTGATGATCGTAATGCTAACATCAAAGACGATCCCGCGAACGCGGAACTGTATCACCGCCTGAATGCTGCAATCTATGCGGCAATCGGTGAACACGACGAAACGTTCAACGTGCTAGATTATGCGTTGCGCAAGGTTGCAGGTTGTGAATTTAACGCCATTTTCCTGACCACTGATCAATCTTTCAAGATTGCAGGCATTGAATGTGGCGTACACGGTCACAATGGCATTAACGGCAGCCGTGGCAATCCTAAACAGTTTAAGAAATTGGGCAAGTTAAACACGGGGCACACTCACACCGCCAGCATTTACGGCGGCGTATATACCGCTGGCGTAGCGGGTAGTCTGGATATGGGTTACAACGTTGGCGCGTCAAGCTGGACGCAAACGCATTTAATTACCTATGCAAACGGTCAACGCACTTTGATTGACTTTAAGAACGGTAAATTCTTTGCGTAATTAAATTATTCCCTAGCGGCTTGAAATATAGCCGCTATTACAGGAGTCACAAAAAATGAAAGTTACATTACCCAAAACATTGGACGAAAAAGTATTCATTTCACCGGATGAAATGGAATCCGATAAAGTTTACAGCTTCGGGCCTATCCTAGCCGCCAAAACTAATACTGATGGTATTATTTCCGTCGATTCCCGTGATAATGATATTGTTCCTTTTGATGACGATGGCGCTTTTTATGAGTGGCTAAGTGATAATAATTTACCCGTAAACGGTGAATTAACGCCGTACCAGATGCAGATTATTATCAAATAAATTAAATCCATTATTAAACTAATTGGGGTTTTATAAATATGAAAAAGCAAAATATTCCATTCGATCGCGCTCAGTCTTCCATTGTTCTGGTTTATTCTAATGGTGAACGTTACCACGTCGAGGCGGGGCACGTTATTGATGATCTGTTAGATTTCAATGACGCTTTGCAGGTTACTACCTTTGCCTATACGCAAGGGCGCGCAAGTAGCTACATTAAGGCCGCAGGTGTTTATGTTGACACAGTGAAACAAGAAACGATTATCATTGACGCCGTAAAATCCGGTCTAGCCTTTGCAGTTGTCGCGCCTTGCCTCGCTTGCCTCGATGATCAATTGATCAGCGCAAAAGTATATACCTGCGCGGGTATTCGTTCCCATGTATCAGGTGAGGATGTTAGTTTTATCGCTGATGCTCTTGCTTTTGGTCTGGCGTTCTAATAGTTAATTGAACATAGCCCACTAATAAAATATAATTAGTGGGCTAGATTGAATTAATCTAATCCCTTTAATGGAGAACGTAACAAAATGAATAAAGCTATTATGAATATTTCCCGCAGCTTCCCGCATATTTCCCGCGTTATGATTTGGGATTTAGACGGCACTATCGTTAATTCTTTCCATCGTGTCGCGCCTTGCTTTGATAATGAGGGCAATTTAGATTTAAATAAGTATAAAAATGAAGCGTGTAAACATCATTTAATAATGCAGGATACTTTATTGCCATTGGTTGAATATATGCGCCAGTGCATGAATGACGCAAATACTTTAAACATTATTTGTACCGCTCGACTAATGAGCAAATCAGATTATTACTTCCTGCGCAAACAAGGCTTGCGTGGTCGTGGTAATAGTAATATCCGCGTGTTTTCCCGTGATACACTACACAAATATTTTGAAGCTGATAAAGTTAGCGAAATATACCACAGCAAAGACGCAGTATATAAATCTTATTATTTTGAATTATTTAAACAATTATATCCGAACGCTGATTTTACAATGATTGATGATCATAAAGGCGTGCTATCAGCGGCAGCATCATACGGATTTAAAACACTGGACGCGCAAGCCGTTAACGATATTCTATCAATCGGCGTGACATTGATAGGTGAAACCTTTATTGATGAATCTCTTGAGGATGATAATGATTATCAGTTCCTAGCCGACCGCCTGCAATTATGTTGGGAAGGTATGACCGAAGAAGAACGCGCAGAATATAGTTGCAGCCCGCAACAATATATTGAGAAATTAAAAGTTGCATAATAATTAAGGTTGAAATTGTTTCACCCTGCAATTAAAATGGTTGCAGGGTGAAACAGTTAGCATGGTAATAGTAACGGGGGTGGCGGTTAGCAGACTAAGTATTTTCGCCCAGCCCACTGGACACACCTCCATGTGTAATCTTAAGAAATTTGGCAAAAAGGTTAATTAGCGCATAGAAGGGTCATCAAACCGATGTTCAGGTCTAAACTCACGAAATCTCTTCCGCGACGCCCGAGAACCATCCGACCACTCCCGCTCAAACTCCGCACGTTTCTCTTCAAACTTCCGCTCCCTTTCCGCAATCTCCCGCGATATTTCCGCAATATATTTACGATGCCTGTCGATAGCCGCAGTCATTCCGAAAACTCCCGCAAGTATCCCGATAATAAAAGCAATTATAATACTAAACATCTAATTCCCTCTCAATTTGCAGAATACGGGTACTATCACAACGTTGGAGTTCTACTAATTTTTCTAGAGCAAATTGTTGTTGTTTTACCCGAGCTTCTAGAGTTTTTAGGCGAACATACGCGGTATAAGAAACAATGAAAATTGCCCAGACTAATATTACTATTAATGTAGCTGCCACTTCCATCATTTACGTTTCTCCGTTAATAAAGTTTCAATTCTAGCTAAGTGATTATCTAAAATACATTGTCCAATAATCACAATCCCTAGCAATGCAATAATTACCCATTCCACTAAATCCACCCCGCCATAGCTGCTAACCAAAAACCTACGAAAATAAAGAATAGGATAGTTCCGAACCCAAAACTATTAATCCAACTCTCATACACTTCTCCACGTCTGCTCTTTCTTTTGTTTGACATATCTTTCGTGCTCCCATAAATGTGATATTTAAAATATTCTATAATTTGTGCATAACCAACCGTGCTCGTGGACTCCTAGAAGGACTTCAACTTTTCTCATATAGTGGTTTCTGCCAGTACACCATCCAAGAAATAAAAAATTTAGTTTACTTAGATGTCTTTTTGCTTTATACTAATTACAGGTAATTAGATTGCTCTAGTTTAAATTTACAATCACCGTATTTAAGGTCAAACTGACTGAGATCCCACCATCCAAACTTAGTACGGAGCTGTACTACTGGAAAGCGATCTCCCTTAATACGAACTTTTTGAACCTTGAGGCCGTAATGTTCCTCCCCCGCACCACCAAAAGATTTTACAAATCCCGTACAAAATGGTTTGGGGGCAGGTGCACAACCAGATAACATAACTGCGGCAACTAGTGCAATCACAAACTTTTTCATATTTATCTCTCCATTTCTAATTTATGAATTTATTATAGCAAAATAGAGGGATGAAAGCAAATACATTTTTATAATAGGAGATTATATGGGTTTTTTCGCTGGAAAGTATAGCGATGGTAAGACCGTACTATCCTTAAATACTGAATCTGGGGGTGACATTAATCGTCACTATAGTCCAAATAATAATAGTATTTTTCATAGTGATATGCCATTTGTTCTAGTTGATGGTACTTATGAGGCAGGATTAGGTGATGCCGGGAATGGGTTTTTCGTATGTCAGATGCCTCCTGATATAATAAATATTAAATCTAATGATCCTGGTAGAGTTATACTAACTGCTATTGAAATTAATGGTACTCACAGAGCTTTTCTTAACGGTACTCAGAGTAAAGTTGGTCAAACTATAGTTGCCACTCAAGCAGATCCCTTTAGATCTTTTGCTAGTGTTTCTCAAACCAGTGGATTTGCCTTTGGTAACAGCCTCGCATCTGGAACTTATAATTATAACCCCTCGATAGGGCACGAAGAATCTATCTCTAGGAGTGGTACAGGTGGTACTACGTTACATAGTACCTACCATGGTATAGTTAGGCCCGGTGCGGGAGCTCCTGTAGGTGTTACTGTTGCAGAAGCTTTTGCACAATTAGGGTTTCCTACTAACAGTAGCACAGTACCTGTAGATGGGAATAACCCGTACTATTGGGATCCCGGATGGATGTCGCCTCTAGGAGCAGCGCATAGAGGGCATGATTGGTTTTATGTCTGCAATTCTAATATACGTGGGTATGGTGGGGTTAGGCAAGGGCTCCCAGGTAATGTAAATACTATGTACCACGACGGCGGGAACAGATTTGTTTGTAGGGGATCTGCTACTAATCTGGCCAATCAGTCTGGCAACCCTACAGTAATACAGGATTGGTATAATATAACTCCTACTAAGGTTATTTGGTATGTTCTTAATTTAAGGTACTCGAATGGTGGAATGAGTATTTCAGGCAACCCCTTTACTGGTTCTGATATTCTTATATCTCCTTCTAACTTCATAATTAAAGGGGTAAGTCTCCCTAATACCGGGTATAAATTTATAAATCAGAATGCTTTTGGTAATTTAGGTTATCGTCCTGATATGGAGTATATAGGGAATAACGCAGCGTATACTGGAGTTTTTGGGGATACTACTGCAAGGTGTGAACTTGTAGGGTCTAGTAATGGAGGATTATGGTCTCCTGTAGACTATGGTGGAGCTAAATCACAGATTAGCATTTATAAGTTCGGAGTAGGTAAACAGTGGTATGTAAACTCTAGTGATAATACTATTGGTAATGAGCATGGAGTTGTTTGGGGACCCTCAGCAGTTCCACTGCGACTTTTTGGTGGAAATGTAGGTAGTTCTTATATGGGGGATGATATTACTCCCAGCTACCCAGGAACGGGTGATAGATACGTTGGTTTATCAACTATTGGGCTAGGTATACCAGGCGGAAATGCTACAGTAATTCTTACTACTGAAGTTATATCAGGTAATCTTAATTGTGCGGGTGTTCCCGCTAATACATGGAATAATGGTGTGTTCCAAGTTCAAGGAAGAAGAGCATATAGCTATAGCGGCGGGGATGCAATATTCCACCAGATTTTAACGCTACCTGTGGGCTATCTAGTACCTTTTCATACTACATCTGCTTTTAGATATACACCTAACAATGCTCTAAGTAGAAACAGTTTTATATATACTGTTAAAAATCTAGGAAACGGAAACGTAGAGTTAGGAGTAGTTATGCACGTGAGTTTGGGTAGCGCAGTTTTCCTACCTAGATTAAGAGTAACAGTTCAACGCCTTACCTAAAGGAGGAAATATGGCAAATGATGTATTAGTACCAGATCTTATGTCCCCTGAAGGGATGGATGTGATTGAAGCTTATTTACAGTGTGGCAGCGACGTGCCTTCTGCCGCACGTAGTCTTGGAATGTCTGAAATTGCTTTCCGAGATATTATGAATCGTAGTGAAGTTAAGAACTACTTAAATGATATTTTTATGGAGAGTGGTTTCCGTAATAGGGATCGTTTATTTGGTGTTCTGGATGAAGTTATCAAGCGTAAACTAGAGGAACTGGAAGAAACCGGCATGGGTTCTGACCAAGATATTATGGATATTCTCTGGAAAGCACACAAAATGAAGATGGAAGAAATGAAGATGATGGTAGAATTGGAGAAAGTGAAGGCAGCAGCCCGTACTCCAGCTAACCAGACCAACATCCAGAATAATATTATTGCTGGAGCTGGGGATCAAAACTACATGGATTTAATTACTTCCCTAGCTACTGGAGGTAAGAAGTAATGGAAGTATCAAGACCCTATGTTAATACAGTAGATGTTATTGATTTCGGAATAGATAAGCGTTTCTTTCGTCTACCTGTTTCGGGAATACTAGCGCAAGAAGGTATTACACCTAATGGTCCTCAAATAGCAATTATCAATGCCCTAGAAGACCCTAGGCATCGTTTTGTAACGGCGTGTGTATCACGCCGTGTAGGTAAATCTTTTATAGCGTATACACTTGGGTTCCTAAAGTTGCTAGAACCTAATGTGAAGGTACTAGTAGTTGCTCCTAACTACTCACTAGCTAACATTGGTTGGTCACAGATTCGTGGTCTTATTAAGAAGTATGGATTACAAACCGAACGTGAAAACGCCAAAGATAAAGAGATTGAGTTAGCTAATGGTTCTCTATTTAAACTAGCTTCCGCGGCTCAGGCTGACTCCGCAGTTGGACGTTCATATGATTTTATCATCTTTGATGAGGCGGCAATTTCCGATGTGGGTGGTGATGCCTTCAGGGTTCAGCTGCGTCCTACTCTAGATAAGCCTAATTCTAAGGCTCTATTTATTTCCACCCCTCGTGGAGGTAACTGGTTTAAAGAGTTTTACGCCTACGGGTTTGATGATACGTTGCCTAACTGGGTATCTATTCATGGTACATATCGTGATAACCCTCGTGCTGACCTGAATGACATTGAGGAAGCACGTCGTACAGTTAGTAAAAACTACTTCCGCCAAGAATACGAGGCTGACTTCTCTGTATTCGAAGGACAGATATTTGATACTTTCAATGCTATAGATCATGTTAAAGATCTCAAAGGTATGCGTCACTTCTTTAAAGATGATGAAGCATTCGAAACGTTGCTTGGTATTGACGTTGGTTATCGTGATCCTACAGCAGTTCTTACTATTAAATATCATTACGATACGGATATCTACTATGTATTAGAAGAATACCAGCAGGCGGAGAAAACTACAGCTCAACATGCTGCTTATATTCAGCATTGTATAGATCGTTATAAAGTTGATCGTATTTTTGTTGACTCTGCCGCTGCTCAGTTCCGTCAGGACTTAGCTTATGAGCATGAAATCGCATCGGCTCCAGCTAAAAAATCTGTACTAGATGGTCTAGCATGTTTGCAGGCACTATTCCAACAGGGTAAGATTATTGTAGATGCTTCATGTTCCTCATTAATCCATGCATTGCAGAACTATAAGTGGGATTTCCAAGAAGGTGAAGAGAAATTATCACGTGAAAAACCACGTCATGATGCTAACTCTCACCTTTGTGATGCGCTCCGCTATGGAATTTACTCTATTTCCCGTGGTAAATAAATAAATATAGGATGGGATACTACTCAGTTGGTATCCCATTCCTGTATTTTAAAATCCCCTTTACAAATTCGATACGATTATGTATACTATATTCATACAGTTGAGGAGAACACTATGGCAAGCAATATAAAATATAAACGCGATGCTATATCCCTTATGAGAGACGGAATAAAAAGTCAATATAAAAAAGACTCTCAATGTGCTATCTGCGGTTGTGCTGAAGAATTAGAGCTTCATCATTACCATACGGTGTCTCTACTAGTTAAAAAATTTGCTAAAGAACTCCAATTGGATTTCACTGACGAAGAAACAGTCCTTTCAAATAGGACGGCATTCTATGATCGATATAGGCATGAGCTAGTAGAAGACACTGTTACCCTTTGTGTACACCATCACCAACTATTACATAAGGTTTACACAAAAGAACCTCCACTATTTTCTGCTAATAAACAGAAAGCATGGGTTCAAAAGCAGAAAGACAAATTACAGAATCCTCAAGAAAAGACACAAGTCAAGACTGAAATAAAATCAGGATTCGCAAGGTTCTTATAATGGGTTTAAAAAGCTGGATTACTGAAAAGTTAAATCCGGGTCAACGTATTATAAGAGACATGGAACCAGTTAGTCATCGCACTAACCGTAAGCCTTTTACCACTGGACAAGCCTATAGCAAGATTGAGATTCTCAATCGAACTGCCAATATGGTTATAGATAGTGCGGCGGAGTGTTCTTATACTGTCGGAGATAAATATAATATTGTTACGTACGCTAATGGCGTCAAAACAAAGACTCTAGACACTCTCTTAAATGTACGACCTAATCCATTCATGGATATAAGCACATTCCGTAGACTTGTAGTCACTGACCTACTTTTTGAAGGTTGTGCGTACATCTATTGGGATGGCACATCGCTTTACCATGTCCCGGCTGCTCTTATGCAGGTCGAGGCAGATGCCAATAAGTTTATCAAAAAATTTATATTTAATAATCAGATAAACTATCGCGTAGATGAGATTATCTTCATAAAGGATAACAGTTACGTGTGTGGCACAAACTCTCAAATTTCTGGACAATCTCGTGTTGCTACTGTTATTGATTCTCTTGAGAAGCGTTCTAAGATGCTTAACTTTAAAGAGAAATTCCTCGATAACGGAACCGTGATTGGTCTTATTCTTGAGACGGATGAAATCCTGAACAAGAAATTGCGTGAGCGTAAACAAGAAGAATTACAACTCGATTATAATCCTAGTACGGGTCAGTCTTCTGTCCTGATTCTAGATGGTGGTATGAAAGCTAAACCGTACTCCCAAATATCCTCTTTTAAAGATCTAGACTTTAAGGAAGACATCGAAGGATTTAATAAATCTATTTGTCTAGCCTTTGGAGTTCCGCAAGTACTGCTTGATGGTGGTAATAATGCGAATATTCGACCAAACATCGAATTGTTCTATTATATGACTATCATTCCTATGCTGAACAAACTGACTAGTTCTCTTACTTTCTTTTTTGGTTATAAGATTACTCCTAATACTAAGGAGGTAGCTGCATTAACACCAGATAAAGAAGCTGAGGCTAAACATTTAACCTCATTGGTTAATAATGGTATTATGACTGGTAACGAAGCTCGTTTAGAGCTGAACCTTGAACCTTTAGATGATGAGCAGATGGATAGGATTCGTATTCCTGCTAACGTTGCTGGTTCTGCAACAGGTGTATCTGGTCAAGAAGGTGGTAGACCTCAAGGTTCCACCGAGGGAGATAAAGAATGATTGATTATAATGGTCTAAAGACCATTTTTGGTGAAAAACTGCCAGAATCTCATATCTTCTTTGCTACGGTTGCTGCGCATAAATATGTTCCTAGCTATGCTTTTCTGCGTAGAGAACTAGGGCTTTCATCTGCGCATACTAACCGTAAAGTATGGAAGAAATTTGTAGAGGCTTATGGTAAAGCAGTTCCTCCGGCTCCACCGGCTCCACCATTAACTCTTTCTAAAGATTTAACTGCTAGCATGTCAGTTGAAGAGGGAGCAGCATTAACACTTTCTGTTACTGCAACTGGTGGTACTGGTCCATATACTTATGCATGGACTAAAGATGGTTCTCCTATTCCGGATGCTTCAGGAGCTACCTATACTAAGCCTACAGCAGCAGCTGAGGATGCCGGCTCTTATAAAGTAACTGTAACAGATAGTAAGCAAGTAAGTAAGGACTCTACTACATGTGCTGTGACAGTTAATCCTACTGTTCCTGGAGGCTAATAAATGACACAAGCTGCTATTGACTATAACAAGTTAAAATCAGCACCCGTTCATTTAGATGCTTATATTAAATCTATTGATAGCGAATCCAAAGAGGGCGTTGTAAAAATCCGTGGATTCGCTAATACAATTAGTAAAGATCGCGCTGGTGATGTAATTCCTGCTTCTGCGTGGAAAACATCTAATGCACTTGCTAACTATATGAAAAACCCGATTATTCTTTTCGGACACGATCATCGTCGTCCAATCGGCAAGTGTATTGATCTTAACCCTACTGAAATGGGTCTCGAAATCGAATGCGAGATCTATGAAAGTTCTGACCCGGCTATCTTTTCACTAATTAAAAACGGTGTACTGAAAACTTTTAGTATCGGATTCCGCTGCCTAGATGCAGAGTGGGATGAAGCTACTGATATATTTATTATTAAAGATTTAGAACTATACGAAGTTTCGGTAGTTTCTGTACCTTGTAATCAGGACTCAACATTCAATCTTGCTAAGAGCATGAATGGTCATGATTATACTGAATGGCGTAAATCTTTTACTGCAATAAGTTCTAAAGCTGTCCCAGCTCAAGAACGTAATCTTTCTGAACTAGAAAAACTTGCGATAGCTTTAGGCTACGTTAAAGAATAACGGAGAATTATTTAAAAATGACTATTGATATTAATAAGCTGAAAGAAGAACTTGGTCTGGGTGATCTGGCTAAATCTCTGGAAGGTCTGACCGCTGCTCAGAAAGCTCAGGAAGCTGAACGTATGCGTAAAGAGCAGGAAGAAAAAGAACTGGCTCGTATGAATGACCTGGTTTCTAAAGCTGTTGGTGAAGACCGTAAGCGTCTGGAAGAGGCTCTGGATCTGGTTAAGTCCCTGGATGAGAAATCTAAGAAGAGCGCAGAACTATTTGCACAAACTGTAGAAAAACAACAGGAAACTATTGTTGGTCTTCAGGATGAGATCAAATCTCTGCTAACAGCCCGTGAAGGTCGTTCCTTCGTTGGTGATAGTGTTGCTAAAGCACTGTACGGTACTCAGGAAAACTTTGAAGATGAAGTTGAAAAACTGGTTCTGTTATCTTATGTAATGGAAAAAGGCGTATTCGAGACCGAGCATGGTCAGAGACACCTGAAAGCAGTGAATCAGTCTTCTTCTGTAGAAGTTTCTAGTGAAAGCTATGAAACTATTTTCTCTCAGCGTATTATCCGTGACCTGCAGAAAGAGCTGGTAGTTGGCGCATTGTTCGAAGAACTGCCGATGTCCAGTAAGATTCTTACTATGCTGGTTGAACCGGATGCCGGTAAAGCTACTTGGGTTGCTGCTTCTACTTATGGTACTGATACAACTACTGGTGATGAAGTTAAAGGCGCTCTTAAAGAAATCCACTTCAGTACTTATAAACTGGCTGCTAAATCCTTCATTACTGATGAAACTGAAGAAGATGCAATCTTCTCCCTGCTGCCACTGCTTCGTAAGCGTCTGATCGAAGCACACGCTGTTTCTATTGAAGAAGCCTTCATGACTGGTGATGGTTCCGGTAAGCCGAAAGGTCTGCTGACTCTTGCTAGTGAAGATAGTGCTAAAGTTATTACCGAAGCTAAAGCTGATGGTTCCGTACTGGTAACTGCTAAAACTATCTCTAAACTGCGTCGTAAACTGGGCCGTCATGGTCTGAAACTGTCCAAACTGGTACTGATTGTATCTATGGATGCTTACTACGATCTGCTGGAAGATGAAGAATGGCAGGATGTTGCTCAGGTTGGTAATGATGCTGTTAAACTGCAGGGTCAGGTTGGTCGTATTTATGGTCTGCCGGTTGTAGTTTCTGAATACTTCCCAGCTAAAGCTACTTCCGCAGAGTTCGCAGTTATTGTTTATAAAGATAACTTCGTAATGCCACGTCAGCGCGCTGTTACTGTTGAACGTGAGCGCCAAGCTGGTAAACAGCGTGATGCATATTACGTTACTCAGCGCGTTAACCTGCAACGTTACTTTGCAAATGGCGTTGTATCTGGTGCTTACGCTGCATCTTAATACAGGCTTTTCAGCCGATAAGGAGAGCTTCGGCTCTCCTTTTTTATTGGGAAAAATAAATGCAAATAATCACAGCTGAAGACTATAGATTATACGGTGGTTTAAAACGACCTGAACTAGAATCTGGAGTAGAGATGATGATTACTGCTGCCAATGCGCTGATTACTAGCCTTTTAGGTATGGATGATGCTGATGCGGTAGACCAGTTAATCAATACAAAACCTACTCGTAAAAAATACTTTTTAAGTTCTCCCTCAGCTACTTCAGTAACCAAAATGACTATTAATGATAAGGAGATAGATCCCGAACAGTATAAGTTGTACTCTGATGGGGTTATACTTCTTAAATTTAATCCTCCGGAAGGTTATATGGATGTAGAATACACACAAGGTGGATTTAATCCAATACCTGAGGATCTCAAACTTGCAGCATGTATGCTAGTAGATCATTGGCATAAACAGGATTACCGTCAAGCTAAAACAATTGGCGGAGAAACAGTTACTTTTAATAATACTAAGTCTGGTATTCCAGAGCATATTCGTACTATTATTGAAGTTTACAGGAGAGTATAATGTCTCTTTCTGATTTAGCTACACAGATTATTAAGGAGCAGCTAGATAATGTCGGACGTTCCGAGAATAATAAGAATACTGTTGTATATTCTGTTGAAACAGGGTTAAAAGATCCTACCAGAGATGGTACTGTTGCTCAAGTATCTTTCAAGTTTTCAAAACCTGTATCACAAGATCTCCTTAACGTTAGAACAGCCTCTATACTAAAAGCTGTATCCTCTAGCCTGGATCTTTCTGGAGACTTAGGTGCTTTAGAAAGTCTTATTCAAGCAACCGCCGGTAAAAAATCCTCTGTAGGTAAAAAACGTTCTACTGGTAGAGTTCAAGTAAACTTTGGGGATCCTAGAGATGTAGAAGATGGATATTCTGGTGCAGTAACAGGTGCTTCTGGTCGTTTTGTCTCAAATAGTAATATGAAGGTTATTCTGGAGTTGGTTGCTAAAGAATACTTAATAAAGGATATGAAAAAAGCAGGAGCTCCACTTAAATTTAGAACAGGTCGTTTTGCAAATTCTCTAAAAGTTAAAGATGTTATGCTTAGAGATGCTGGAACTAGCAAAGGTGCTCCTGAATTAAATGTTACATATAATTATATGGTACGTCCATATTCAGTATTTAATCCTGCAGTATCTACATATCGAAGATTGTCATTACGACCCTACCCAGGTGCTAGAAACCCTCAAAGACTAATTGGAGAGGCTATAGCTAAAGCTGCAAGAGACTTAATTCACTCCAGATACAAAATTAAGGTTAATCAAGGAACCTAATAAATGGATCACAGAACAAGTATAGCACAAGCTCTGGTTGACCGAATAGCCAAACAAATGGATGGCTCCCAACCAGATGAATATTTTAATAACTTGTACGGAAACGTCTCACGTCAAACTTATAAGTTTGAGGAGATACGAGAGTTTCCTTATGTTGCAGTTCATATCGGAACTGAAACTGGGCAGTATCTTCCTTCAGGCCAACAGTGGATGTTTTTAGAACTTCCAATCCTGGTGTACGATAAAGAGAAAACAGACATTCAAGAGCAACTTGAAAAACTCGTAGCGGATATAAAAACCGTTATTGACACAGGTGGAAATTTAGAATATACTGTTAGTAAACCTAATGGATCGACCTTCCCATGTGAGGCGACTGATATGAGCATTACATCAGTTAGTACAGATGAGGGTCTACTGGCCCCATATGGTTTAGCAGAAATAAATGTAACAGTGAGGTATCAGCCTCCACGTAGGTCACTTCGCAGATAAGTTACAGATTAGGAGAAAATAATTAAATGTCTTTACAACTATTACGTAATACTCGAATCTTCGTGTCTACGGTTAAGACTGGTCACGATAAGACCAACACGCAAGAGATTCTAGTTCAGGATGATATTTCTTGGGGTCAGGACAGTAACTCAACAGATATTACTGTTAACGAAGCTGGTCCGCGTCCTACTCGTGGTTCTAAACGTTTTAACGATTCCTTGAATGCGGCTGAGTGGAGTTTTTCTACTTATATCCTGCCATACAAGGATAAAACCTCTAATAAACAGATTGTTCCCGACTACATGTTATGGCATGCTCTTTCTAGTGGTAAAGCGTTAAACCTTGAGGGAGACACAGGTGCGCATAATAATGAAGCTAACTTCATGGTTAACTTTAAAGATAACTCTTATCATGAGTTGGCTATGCTGCACATCTACATTCTTACTGACAAAGCATGGAGCTATATTGACTCTTGCCAGATCAACCAGGCAGAAGTTAACGTTGATATTGAGGATATTGGTCGTGTAACTTGGTCTGGTAATGGTAATCAGCTCATCCCGTTAGATAGCCAACCATTTGATCCAGATGCATTAGGTATTGATGATGAAACCTATATGACTATTCAGAGTTCTTATATAAAGAACAAGTTAACTATCCTAAAAATTAAGGATATGGATTCTGATAAGGCATATGATATTCCTATTACTGGTGGTACTTTTACCATTAATAACAACATCACGTACCTAACCCCGAATATTATGTCACGTGTAAATATTCCAATCGGCTCATTTACGGGTGCGTTTGAGTTAACGGGTTCTTTGACAGCGTACCTTAATGATAAGTCCCTTGGTTCTATGGAACTGTACAAAGATCTTATCAAAACCCTTAAGGTAGTTAACCGTTTTGAAATTGCACTTATTTTGGGTGGTGAATACGATGATGAGCGACCGGCAGCTGTGTTAGTTGCTAAACAGGCGCACGTTAACATCCCTACTATTGAGACTGATGATGTACTTGGTACTTCAGTAGAGTTTAAGGCTATTCCTACAGATTTGGATACTGGTGACGAAGGATACTTAGGCTTCTCTAACAAGTATACCAAAACTACAATAGCGAATCTAATTGCTACCGGAGATGGTGCTAAAACTCCTCCAGTTCCCGTTAAATCCATTACAGTTAAATCGGCAGGTGAGGCTGCTTCTGTAACAAATAGTAATACTTTACAGATGTCTGTTGAGGTAACACCTCCAGAAGCTACTAATAAGGCTGTAACTTGGTCTATTTCTAGTGGTAACGCAGCTACGATTGATGCAGAATCTGGGTTATTAACAGCTGATGCCTCTAAAACTGGTGCAGTTACTGTGAAGGCTGTAGCTAAAGACGGTTCTGGTGTAGAAGGTACTAAAACTATCACAGTTAGTGCTGGTGGTTAAATAAATGTACTACTCTCTAATGCGAGAGTCAAAAGTTATAGTTGAGTATGATGGTAGGGCATTTCATTTTGATGCCCTATCAAACTATGATGTACAAACCTCCTACGAAGAATTTAAGACCCTTCGTAGGACTATTCATCGTAGAACACGTACGAGATCGGAAGAGCGGTTCAGCAGGAATGCCGAGACCGAT